>Ga0208793_1001383_pt1 | contig 14105 bp, 13 predicted proteins | sample 17_taG_FD_184092 | JGI IMG/M metagenome (GOLD analysis project Ga0208793, IMG submission 184092) | Marine viral communities from the Subarctic Pacific Ocean - 17_ETSP_OMZ_AT15314 metaG (SPAdes) (version 2) | ecosystem: Environmental > Aquatic > Marine > Oceanic | place: Pacific Ocean | collected...
TAGAGAGAGTTATCGCTTCTCAAAGGGCGAGCCTATTGAATTGCTTGCTTATGTAACCCTTGGGTTATGGTGTGGTTTACGCCCAACAGCAGAAATACAAAGATTACAATGGGAAGACATACACTTAGATGAAGAGAATCCTTCAGTTTATATCCACCCGGACTGGAAGGTAAAGCATGGGAGGTGGGTTGATATTCCAGCATGTGCGGTTTCCCTTTTGAGGGTATGTAGAAAAAGTCAGGGACATGTGGTAAACCCAAAGAATTTGCGCAGACGACTTGATTGGTTAAAGGAAGAGGCAAGGGTTAAAGATTCCTGGTCGCCCGATATTATGCGCCATACCTACGCTAGCATGCATTATGGATTTTATAATGATAAAAATGCTATTGCTAATCAACTTGGCCATGTAAGCCAGGGGGTGTTGGATCACTACATCAATACAGGCAAGAAGATTAAATCCAAAGCCAAAGAGTTTTTCTCCTTCACCGCTCCCCTACCCAACTCAGCTTCGGAATTGTCAGAAAAAATAGCCTGACTGACAATAAGACAATTGGACAATAGAGCCAATTGAACATCGATTGTTTAGGTTTGTATAATCCACACCATTCCAAATTGTGGTAACTAGCCAATGCAGATCCACATCCACAAAAACGGCAAGACCTTTGGCCCGTATCCTATTGAGCAAGTACGCCATTACCTAAAGGCGGGTAACTTCACTGGTAGCGATCTTGCATGCTATGATGGTGCAAATTGGATCAAGCTATCACAAGTGCCTGGAGTTGCTCCCTCCAAACCCAAGACTGTAGCAAAACAAGTTGAACAACCTGCAAAGGTTGAGACTAAACCAGCCAAGAAGTTATTGGGTATAAAGGTACTGCTTGTTGGGTTCTTTTTGGCACTCGTTATTTCACTTGCTGGATTAACTTACTACTTGATTAGCGGTGATGAGGAGAAACAAGCAACTGCACCTTTTACGAGTGATGAGAACCTGTTCACCCTATCACCTGACCAAGTGGTTGATGTGTACGATGGAGACACCTTCAAGATTGATTTACCCAGTATGCATCCATTGTTCGGCGATGATCTATCGATTCGGTTATTCGGAGTGGATACACCAGAGATGCGAGGGACAACAGATGAGGTAAAGGCATTAGCCATGCAAGCCCAACAAGTGACCGAAAAGGCTCTTAAGGGGGCAAGTAAGATCGAACTGCGGAATCCTCAGAGAGGGAAGTATTTTCGTATTATTAGCGAGGTATGGATCGATGGAGAATCGCTTGCCGATATGCTCAAGACAAAGGGATTGGCGAAGGACTATGATGGTGAGGGAGCTAGGCCTGAGTGGTGAGGGGGCTAGATAAATGGAGTTATAAAAATTGCGAGGGCTTCGATTTAGGTATGTAAGGCCTTTTATTTTGACAAAACTTTTTGATTTCAAAATTATGTACCATGGCTTTAATCAAATGCGTAGACTGCGGAGCAGAATTTTCGGAAAGAGCAAATGCCTGTCCTAAATGTGGTGGCCCTAATGAGAATTTAGCCATTACAAAACAAATTTACACGACTGATTCAACACCTAATAGCCAGCAAGATAGTGCCAAAGTAGCACCGTGTGGTCGACTAGTACTTAGGAGACAAAAATGTTATCGTTGTTCCCTAGCAGCATTTGAAATTTTAATAGATAGGGAACTCGTTGGTCGTATTAAAAACGGTCGCGGGGTAGTTATCTCTGATTTATCTGTTGGGAAGCATGAATTAGTATTTGATCATCCCATGACTCGGGCAGTCGGAGGATCGCTTCATGAAGTTGGTCGAAAAGGGGCTGGCGGCAAATCTTTTGAGATTCATCCTCTCAAAACTACGGAAATTATATTTAAGTACGGTTGGACGGGTTTAATATATCTTTCATCACGGGTTTACTAAACTTACCTTTCTCGAAATTACTTTTAAATGACCTTCAGCAATTTAGTTATTTCATATTAATTCTTTCCTCAAAAACTCTCCCAAACCGAATCAAACGCAGGATCATCAAGAAAGTCTGCCTTGAATGAACCATCGAGTTTAAACGCTCGCCTTACCAAATTCTTTGCCTCCTCCACCTCGCCTAAAAGTGCATGGTATTTACCCAAGCGAAAAAGATATTCTGCATTCTCGCCGAACCGACCTTCCGCATCCTTTAAGCACGCAATTGCCTTCTTAGTATCGCCCATCTGATGGAGTCCATCTGCATAGTTTAACAACCACTCCAAATTGTTGGGTTTACTCTCATGCTTGAGCTTTGCCATGATAATTGCCAGCTCCCATTGCTCTGCATCTCTGTAAGTCTTGTACCTAGCTTCTACGACTAAGGGATGCCAGCGATCCTCCTCAAAAGGTATATCCTCTAAGATGAGGATGGACTCATCAAACATGCCCAACTCACGGTATCCGTTTGAGCGGGAGAGATGGGTGCGGAGATTCATAGGGGCGTTAGTTGCTTATCCTAGGAATGTATACCCCCCAAAGTGAGCATTCTTTCATAGGATCTTGTTTTGACAGAGCAATCAATCCCTTATCCTTTGTCTTGTACAAGGCCAAGTCCATGACTTTATTCTCGACTAGACTTTTTGATTTTTTAACCGGCCCGATACCAACATAGTAAACACCATCAATTTTTTTATCGAGTCGTAGTAAAAACCTGTCTTTTTGCTTGCTGATCATTTGATAGCTGAAACTTCCTGCCTTACTGAAATTCAACCTTTCTTTTGTAATCTCCAACTCTCCAAGAATATTCATATGGGTCCTGCTCAGTGCTGTCCATTTCCCCAGGAAACTTTTGTCGATACTTTTGGTGTCAGCATTTAAATTAAAGGCAACAAGGGAACTCAAAAGAACGACCGAATAAATATTAAATAGTCTTAGCATGAATAGATTTTGAATGCTTAATTCACAACCACCATCGCAAACAAACCAATGTAACTCAGCGTTGTCAAGTTTCTCATAATGTTATCCTAATAGCATTAGTCTACCAAGTCGATATATCTGAGAACTTTTCTCCTTTACAGTTTTTTATTATATTTTTTTAATTGTATAATGAAGTTATTGGTCTTAATATTTTTCTTATCATCTTTTGGATTTAATTTACTCCTTTCCGTTGAAGTCGAAAAGATGACACCTAAGCGAATACTTGAGTTATGGAAACTTGAAGATAACAGAAGTAAGATTCCACTTGGTTTTGAAGATTGGCCGAACGCAAATGAATATAAAGTTCAGCTAATAAGAATGATGCAAAACGGTCAAAAAATCAAAAGCAATGCACGGGCCGAAGAAAAAATCGTGAGAGGGAGGTTCCTAATCTATCGAGTATATATTCCTGATGCTCCAATTGATGTTTATGGAATTCACAGTTACGATCAAATTAATAATTTATATTACAAGGCCGCATATGTAAAAGGCAAACAAGGAACAGAAGCTGAGGGATATGAAAGATTTAATTCTTTTATTGGATGCAGATACCCAGGCACAGACTTATATTCTTACACTCAACGAGAAAATAATCTTCCTGAAAAAGCTTTAAGTTTTGAAAAACAAACTAAAAAGAATGCTGAATGGAGAGAACTATTGATAACTAATGATGGAGATTTTATACAGCAAATCTACGGAAAGGCTATTCCTGTTAGAAAAAAGCTTTAAGTAGTAATAGAATACAAAAACCTGTTGTCTTTTGAATCGACTACTTACAACTGCTCTTCGTCTCTGAAAGACTTGTTTTTTACAACGAGAAAATCTTTTAGCGACAAGGTCTCATCAGCATAATTTAGCAACTACAACGCTCCTGCGGTATCACCGCACACAGCCATTGCAGTAGTATAATTCTTTAACCACTCCAACTTGTCGGCCAATTCCTTCGGTCAACACCCGTTGCCATCGTCTTCGCCAATTCCATTCTCTCGCGTCACGGTAGGTCTTGTATCTTGCTTCCACGACTGATGGATGCCAGCGATCCTCCTCAAAGGGTATATCCTCTAAGATGAGTATCGACTCATCATACATGCCCAACAATCGGTAGCCGTTCGAGCGGGAGAGGTGGACGGAGGTTTTCACGGAGATTTAAGCACGGATTTGATGATTCCTTGAGAGAGTGAGGTTCTCCAAGTTTCTTTACCCGTTTTATCATAATAAATATGAACTCCATCCCTTTCACCGTCCTTAAAATTTCCTTCTGACTTTTTCTGCCCGTTCTCGTGCCATGTAGTGTTAAGCCCATCCATTTCACCGTCCTTAAAATTTCTTTCTGACTCTTTCTGTCCGTTTTCATACCAATAGGTCGATAGCCCATCCATTTCGCCGTTCTTATAGTTTCCTTCAGCACTTTTCTGTCCGTTTTCATACCAACTTTTATATGACCCCGAGTATTTTACATCAGTCATGTAACCTTCATTTTTTTTCTGTCCATTCTTGTACCAACTAGTCGATAGCCCATCCTGCTTTCCGGCCTTGAAACCCAATGCACTCCGCTTCTGCCCATTCTCGTACCTTGAAGTGGTGGTTATACCGGTAAAAGGATTCTTACTATCAACGATAAAAAGTAATACCTCACCATTTACTTCGCGTTTTTCCAAACGATCATAATCGATAGGTTCATCATCCCCGTTTAAAAAGAGCGGAAAAGAAAGAATCAGGGAAAGTAGGACAGTTTTCATTAGCCCAACCCAACCATCAACTGACCCCTCAGTCAAGCCACGAGGATAAGCTAAGAATTTACTAGGCATACAACCGATTCCTATTGGCGTATTGTCCTATTGTCAGTGGGGGGATTTTATCTCACTCCACCGTCATCCAAGTCTTCGTTCCGTAGTGGTAGAACCTTGGATTATCGTTACCGGATTGAAAGTACATCCATGCCTTGCTTGTGCTATCGTAGAAGTAGGGATAACTCGTGTGATTCGTCCATAACCATCCATGGTTGGGCAGGTAGAACCAACCGTTTACAAAGGGAGTTGCAATGCTATCCAGGCCCTTCATTTCCATTACAGCATCGATTACCGACTTATCAGATGAGTTTGGATTCCACCCTCGATCAATCTCTTGCTTATCTGTAAGACCGTCATTATCCGAATCTAAACTATCTGGGTCTGTCCTGTGAGTAACTAATTCGGCATAATTACTAAGTCCGTCCCCATCCGTGTCGCCTAGGTCTTGTGAGAAGTTGGCGGTTATAGATTTATCTGCATCCATAGATATGGATAATGGGTTTGATGATCCACTGGCATCACCGCTCCAATTTGAGAAGATGTAACCAGTAGAAGCAGTTGCTGAAATGTTAGCGACCACTCCCTCTTCAAGATATCCAGCACCATTAACAGAACCTCCATTTCCCGCTGTAAGAGACAATGCTAGTTTTTTCTCAGATGGAGGATTACCATGACCAAATTCGTACGCACCTATATCTACATTTGCACCGATGCGCCTTGCTTTACCAAGTGCATCATATGGAATGGGTTCAGTCGTATTTCCATCCTTATCAAGGTCACTTGTATCTGCAGGTAAGGACTCATTGTATCCGGCATCAATAGCGGGTGAACCTGTGAGGACTCTCAGACCATCATCTTCGGTAAACCAAATGCCGTCAGGGCCAATTGGGTTATCAATGTTTGTAAATAACGGATCTGCGTCAAAGGCTCGTATATCTCCTTCCCATCCTTGCAATATGTTAAGGTTCGGTTGATAGACAATTTCCTGAACATTTGGGTCTCCCGGATATGCTGACTCGACTGCATCTTCTAAAACATGAGTTTTCCAAGATTTATTTGAATATAACCCATGCCCTCTCATCCCGTTAGTTTTATTTTGCCATAGCACGCAATTATTTAAAGTCACGTACCAGGAGAAAATTGCACCACCATCGTAACCTGCAGTATTGTTAGTGAATACACAGTTGGTTAAGGTTACGGTGGAGGTATCGGAGTAGGTAGTGGAGTAAATTGCACCACCAGAACCTGCAGTATTGTTAGTGAATACACAGTTGGTTAAGGTTGCGGAGTCGGAGTAAATTGCACCACCAGAACCTAAAGTATTACGACCAGAATCTGCAGTATTGTTAGTGAATACACAGTTGATTAAGGTTACGGAGTAGGATGAGTAAATTCCACCACCAGAACCTCCAATATTACCACGAGAACCTGCAGTATTGTCAGTGAATACACAGTTGATTAAGGTTGCCAAGGAGGAGGAAATTCCACCACCAAAGTCACCTGCAGTATTGTTAGTGAATACACAGTTGATTAAGGTTGCGGTGGAGGAGTAAATTCCACCACCAGAACCTGCAGTATTGTTAGTGAATACACAGTTGGTTAAGGTTACGGAGTAGGAGTGAATTCCACCACCACCTCCTCCTGCAGAATTGTTAGTGAATACACAGTTGGTTAAGGTTACGGTGGAGGAGGAGTAAATTCCACCACCAAAGTCACCTGCAGTATTGTTAGTGAATACACAGTTGATTAAGGTTGCGGTGGAGGAGTAAATTCCACCACCAGAACCTGCAGTATTGTTAGTGAATACACAGTTGGTTAAGGTTACGGTGGAGGAGGAGGAGGAGGAAATTCCACCACCAGAACCTGCAGTATTGTTAGTGAATACTAAATTAGAAAGGTTCAAACTACTTTCTTTGAGCAATATTCCTCCACCATAGTCATGACCCGTACCGGATACCCCATTTGCATTTCCCTTGGTAATTCTAAATCCAGCCAAAGTAGTACCGGTATCTAAATTTTCCCCGCTCACCACATGAAGACTCCAAAGCGAGGAGTTTGAATCAATCTCCCCACTCAAAATGGTCTGATTATTATCCCCTTGCGGATCACGATCGCTTTCCCTGCCCAAAAATCCGCCGTACAATCCAACACCGTTGACCAAGTTAAAAGAAGCAGTCCTATCACCCGCCGTCTTTCCCGCACCCTGGTCGGGTTTGTAAGTTCCTTCCGCGACCCAAATCTCATCCCCATATTCCGCACCCGCTAGAGCATCCTGCAAATACTTGTGAGCGGATGCCCATGATGCTCCGTCTCCACCTGCGGGTGCATTGTCATCAACAAAGATGGTCTTCGCATGGGATGGAATAGCTAATGCGATGAATGAGATGAGAATAAAGTACGATTGCACATAGTACATAATTTGCAACTTCACCATACCATACCCCACAAGTCAAACGATAGAATATGTTAAATAATTAATTCACATTCCTACTGGTCTGCTAGTCCTTTTAACCACTACCATATATGATCACCGTTCAAGTGATGGTGAAAATGGTTGATAACAAGAGCCCCCATTGCCCCTACTGACAATACGCCAATAGGGACAATAGAGACAATAGGAGCATTATTCGGTTATTAACTCTGCATCTTTTGGGATTCGATCATCGCCAACTAGGGCAAAGGTGGGGGATGCTCTATTCCCTTTGCTTGCATTCCATGTAACTAACTCACCTTGCTTGACCCATTGCATTACCAACGCAATATCTTTCTTGTTTAGGCTTAATGTTCGTTGCAACTTTCGCATCGTACAAGGGCCATCATTCTTTAGTTTGGTAAGAACCTTGACCTTACAGTCATTGGCCAGGGGCTCAAAACCCTTCACCTCATCAATGCATGCTAATTGACGACCAATAAACCACCACATGATACGAATCGCATCCGACATGGTGCCCTTGTTCAACTCATGATCCGCTGGTTTATTTGAATGCATACAGACATGCATAACCAAGGCAATGCGCAGGGCATTCTCCGCCCACCTTTCAGGCAATGAGGATAGTCCACCCAATTCGTCCTGTGCGTCCACATAATCATTGCGAAAGTCCACATACAACTGAATCGCCTCGGTTGACATTTTAACAGTTTCTACAGACTCGCTACGCCAGTACTTGGATAATGTATCGGTTAGCAGTTTATGCCATTTATCAACCACCCCTGTAGCAACTTTCCTATGATCAACTGTTGCATGTGGAATTGGGTCATCAATTCTTGCAAAGAGGAATCTGGATAACAGTCCCCTTTCTTTGATCTGTGGATCAGTGATAAATGTTTTCAATGTATCGACTGTACCTAGCCAATTAATAGCCAGTCTAATCTCCTCAAGATGTTCATCCATCGCCACCTTATTGTTGCAGTCATAACTTTCTCCCGCAAATCCCTTGAGCAATATCTCGCCCTGATTATACCCGCCTGATTTTGCCCCCCGCAATCCATCTATCACACCACTAACATCAGTACTCATGATTACGAGGTATTCATTATTATACGAGAGAGTGGTTGCTAGCCCCTCCTGAGAATAATGCTCGGCAATAAGGGTCGGTAATGTCTTACCAATCTCCTCATTAATCGCCTTTTGAGTGGGTTGCCAATCCTTGGGAGCATCACCCTTCTTCTTCTCCTGAAACTCCTGTACGAGTTGATTCTGAATGGTTATGCGATAATCCTTCCTTACCTTATTCTGATATTCTTTCATCGGCTTGGACAGCCACTTGAGAACAGTTGATTTACATATACCTGGTTTTGTAGCCAAGAACATGAATAACAATCCATAGGTTGGATCAGGGTGATTCGTCTGTAGGTTAATCCCCTTGCCCAAGCATGCTGACATGACTGCAATAGTTTCCGGTGCGACCAAGTCAATTGGCGCTTGGTATGCCCAGCTTACTTCAGTAGCGACATGGTTAAGGACTGGAGGTAATGCATCCAACGGGAATGGAGTGTCATCATCAGCCTTAAAAAGCCCTGATTGACCCTCATCTTCCAAGAGATGATCTGTTATCTTTGATAAGTGTTCAGTATTCATGACGGGTCAAAGTAATAGAGTTTTTGTTTCTTATCAGACTGCCCCCGCATGGCATTGGGCGTGCGAGCCAACTGCTCAGGCAACCACATCCTTGGATCTGCTCCAAGTAGACATGCTAACCTCATAAACTCCCAATCAATATGCGAGTCACCAGTTGACTTAAACCACCCATGCAGGCTCTTACCGCCCGTATGAACACCCATCGCCAACTTTGCCCCAGCCTCGTCACGCAAGTACCTAAGGACACTCGCTTTTTCATCGAAACTGAGGGATTCATCATCGGATTCAACGACTATGTATTTTCTTCGCCCCGTTGCATCTCGGCAATGTTGGGAAGGATTGCCCTTCATGTTAGTACCAACTTTGACCCTCGATGGGTTTGGTACAATCTGATCACCAATATCAGGGACACTTATCCACTCCTTTGCAGTTAATGTCCTGAACTTCATGACCGAACCACAGCAGACAAGCTCTTCTTCTTCGAAGAGCTTGTTAATTATCTCCGCAGGCTTTGAATCAAAACACTTTTGCGGTGAGTCTTTTAGCATATCTTCCAATGACCAAGGTGTAGCCTTAATCGCTCGTTTTATAGCTAACGGACTAGCCTCAACTTTTGGTAGGGGTATGTCCTTATTCCAATAGCTATTCTCGCTCGTCTTAACGAACTTTGGAGTGACAACTATGCCCTGCCCCTTGCCTATTGTTTTAATGGTTATGCCAGGACTATTGTATGCCTTGGATACCGCGTTTTCTATTTCGTTTTTCTGCAGTTCTCTCCGCTGGGCTTTCTCCTGATACTTTAAATACATCAGTCGAATCGCCTCATACTGATCGATCCCCATGCCCTTACAATAGTTTGCAAGAGCCATATGATGTTGGTGGATTCCGTTTGTCGGATAATCCTTTAAATCCGATACACCCACCTTGCATTTGTTTCCTTTATGCTTTAATATTGCCATAATCTTATTTGGTTAATTTTGGTCGTTCTACCTGTCCGTAGTGCGACCTTTTTGTTTTAGTTTAGATGGATTCAATTTCGTATTTTTCCAAAGCGGTAAGCACCTTGCCCGGATCGAAACGAACACTTCCTCCGAATTTGATTACTGGGATGCGCCTTTGTCGCACCATGTTGGATATTGTCCGTGGACAGACTCCAATGTAATCTGCGATCTGCTCTCTAGTGAACAGACCGCTTTGCGTTAATGTTGAATGAATATTATTTTTCGCTGCATAATTTTGCATACAGGCAAATACCCAAAAATATCGTTTTATTACTTCACCAATAACTTTGTAAAAACCGAAAAATTATCGGTGTAATTTAGGCAATTAATTCTTTAATCAAGGGGGAGACCAGGGAGAAGTTTTTTACAATCTGACCTAAATCGTCTCTCACTAGCTTTTTCACTCAGCTCATACTCCTTTGCAACTGATGACCAAGCTAAACCCACACAGGAGTAAAGCCTGTAGCAACCAAGAACCTTTAGTTTACTTTTCAATCTAGCAATATGCCTAAAATTTTTCGGCTCAGGGAAGATGTAGCCATCTGCAATCATATCGTTCTTTCGATGATCTATCTTTTTCTTAATTTTAACTAAATTGTTTAAGAAAAAGTTCTTCAAACCTTTCATATTCAAATCTGGGCTTACTTCTAAAGTAATATCTACAGCAGTTGAAGGGATCTTTGATCCAAATATTTCAGATACATAATTTGTACCAACAAAATCATTTGATAAGCTATCAGACTCCTCAATTTCCGAAAGATTCTCTAATATCTTCCATTCGTTTCTTTCTTCCAAACTATAGCTGAGATAACTCTTCGAAGGAAAGCCTTCGTGGTAAAATGGAAATTCCTTTCTGTTATATTGAAAAACCTGCCCTAGATAAATTCTCGTTCTATTAAATTCCCACCGAAAACACTTATAAAAGTCGAATTTATCATTTTCATTTAATCCAATAAACTTAATGTCTTTATCGATAAAACATCTTCGATCCTCCTTTAGTTTTGTTGGATAATCAGTTTCATCTTTCCACTCTTTTGACGGGTGATCCATGTTCTATTGTCCTATTGGCTCTATTGTCCTATTGGCAAGAGTGGATTTTTTTAGGAATTACTCGTATTAGGTAAAAACCAATGAGCAGGCAGAAATGCTTTTCTATATGTTTTTATACATGCCTTCACCGATAGGCTATCATGCTTACACCTATTTTATATGTTGCTACACTTTTTCGGTTATCTCACCTGTTTGTAGTCTTTTTTAGCCACTTGCACCGGTTAAGGCATTGGTCAGCAGAGATGGAGAAGGATGCTATTGAGGTGGAGTCAAGCAATGAGGATTACCCAAATGCCAGGCTTGATGATGCCTGCCACCAATAGCATGATGAAAAAGCCAACCCTCCCCCATTGATTTGTTTCAGTTGTTTTAGAATCCCTTCCTGTGTTTGATCTGTGGAAGATGAGTTGGAGACTTTGAAGCCTGATTCTCTAATTTCTGTGACTGTCATCTGCGGTTAATTGTTTTTGTGTTCGCACTCACTAACTGCGGGACAGTTGTCCCACTAAAACCAAATGTATCAGACGGAAACGGACTTTCCGCAGGGGGGCTTGACTAGGCCCTGCGGAATTGATTGGGTAAGAGAATGAAAGAATTTTTCTGCTTGTTTAGTATACTTTCCATAATCTCGTCTGTCTTTGCAGATGGAGAGTGGATGTATTATAAGGAGTACCCTTGGGTCTACGACAATGTCTCAAAAGATTGGCTATACCTCCGTGGATCTAGCGATGGGAAAATTTATGCCTACAGAAACAGCTCAAAGGCATGGGAGGAGTTTAGTGTACCTGCCAGCTCAGAATTATTCGATGTTAGTAACCCATCTAGCAACCTAGCTGTGGACCTTAACTCCTCCGTAAATCTTGAAATGATTTGGTGTCCCCCTGGCACTTTTACGATGGGTAGTCCGACCACCGAAGCGGGTAGAGATACGGCGGATGCGGGTAGAGCAGCGGATCGCGAGGATGAACATAATGTTACACTCACAAAAGGATTTTACTTGGGCAAGTACGAGGTGACTCAGGCACAGTACGAGGCGGTGATGACAGGCAACCCGAACAGCTTGAGTGCCACGCCAAGCTACTGGCCGAACAACCCGAACCGTCCGGTGGAACAAGTGTCGTGGGATGATGCTCAAGTTTTCTTAACCCGTTTGAATGCCCAGCAATCAGCAAGCATACCTGTCGGCTGGACCTTTGCCTTACCCACCGAATCGCAATGGGAGTATGCCTGCCGTGCAGGTACGACGACGGCTTATTCATGGGGTAATTCTATTACAGGAACGAATGCGAATTATGGCGGATTTGAAGGGGCTTTTACTCAGACCAAGAATGTTGGAGATTACTCCGCCAATCCGTGGGGCTTTTTCGATATGCACGGAAATTTGATGGAGTGGACCGCGGACAGGTTTCATGCGGATTATCCTACCGGTAACCCGGTGGTCGATCCAACGGGGGCGGCTTCGGGCATGTTTCGGGTCGCACGAGGTGGTTCTTGGGGTAACGGTTGGGCGGACCAGCGTTCTGCTATGCGCCATATATACTCCACGGGTAACCGTAACTTCGACATGGGTTTACGCATTTCTCTAAAGAAAACCAACTAACCCTCGTCAGGCTCAAACTCCACAGTATCCTCGTCCAGCCAATCTTCGATTGCCACCACGGCAACCCCCGCAAGGTCTTCGTCATCATGGTCGATCTTAACTAGCCACCTTTTTTAGTCGGCCTTGTTAATCAAATTGCTTTTCGCCTGTTCTGCCTTGGTCATCCTTCGAAACTTGTGAGACTTGATCTATGTCTGCAACCTCGCCGATAACAGCATGTTTTTATGAAAGCCCTAACTGAGAATTATTCAAATCCCATTGCCAAATTTTTTTTACGGGGGCTAATCGATATAGCGATAACGGATCGGAATTATTACTGACCCCCTCCCCCCATCTTGTTGTCAGTTTGTTGTCAGTTTTTTTACCAAAATATGCATATTATTAGATTTTAGGTGCAATTTGCAAAATTGGTAAAACAAGGGGATGACCGCAAACATAACCCCGTGAATGCCCCATTAATACTGATGATTACTACTATTTGCCATTCTATTCAGAATGGCGCCCCCACGAGGAATCGAACCTCGATCTACGGTTTAGGAAACCACTGTTTTTTGCTTTAAAACAATGACTTATGAAAATGGTTGTCATTTTATTGTCAGTTTTCCTTGCTAAATACCCTTATTTCATGCATCTTCATCAATATGCCAAATTTAGTATATAAGAAGGTTAAGGTTGTCACAATTGAAGGTGTCTGTGTGATTCGCTATAAGAAGCAGTTTGATAAATGGGAACTAGATGCGGGGCTTAAATTGGGTGGCACAAAAAAGTATAGAAAGAGGTTTAACTCTTTGGAAGAGGCAAAGGTTCACGCAGAACAAATCAAGGCCAAATTAAAGAACCAAGGGGTTGGTGGGTTTAAACTTACGAGAGAACAATTGGTTGATGCCGAAAAAGCCCTTGCCCTTTTAAGTGATACAAAATTCTCAACACTTGCCGGAGCAATCCAATTCGTTCAGCGTTTCGCTAGTGATAAAAAATCTGACATTACCGTAAAGGAACTGGTTAATTTATTTAAAGAAAGAAAAGAAGAGGAGGCTAACCAAAATTTGCGAGGTACATCTAAGGCAACCCTAGCGGAGTATAGGTATCGCCATGGTCTATTATCAGATTTATTCGGTGATATTCTCGTAAGAGAATTTACAGAAGATACCTTTAAGCCACTCTTTGCATCTAAAGGGTTTTCACCCCAACTTCTAAGTAAGACAAAAACCCTCTTTAATTTTGCTGTAAAGGAAGGATTCATTCCAGAGAACCCTATAAAAATCGATCCTCCTAAGAAAAAAGCATCACAGCCAAAGATATTTAATGACGAAGAATGGAGAAGATTAGTGTTACATGCTCACCATAGAGAGAGTTATCGCTTCTCAAAGGGCGAGCCTATTGAATTGCTTGCTTATGTAACCCTTGGGTTATGGTGTGGTTTACGCCCAACAGCAGAAATACAAAGATTACAATGGGAAGACATACACTTGGATGAAGAGAATCCTTCAGTTTATATCCACCCGGACTGGAAGGTAAAGCATGGGAGGTGGGTTGATATTCCAGCATGTGCGGTTTCCCTCTTGAGGGTATGTAGAAAAAGTAAGGGACATGTGGTAAACCCAAAGAATTTGCGCAGACGACTTGATTGGTTAAAGGAAGAG
>Ga0208793_1001389_pt1 | contig 14073 bp, 13 predicted proteins | sample 17_taG_FD_184092 | JGI IMG/M metagenome (GOLD analysis project Ga0208793, IMG submission 184092) | Marine viral communities from the Subarctic Pacific Ocean - 17_ETSP_OMZ_AT15314 metaG (SPAdes) (version 2) | ecosystem: Environmental > Aquatic > Marine > Oceanic | place: Pacific Ocean | collected...
GCTTCAAAAGTACCTTCAGTAGTTCTAGCAAATGCTGATGTAGTTGCAGACTGTAGCAATGTTAATGCTGTTGGAGAAACTACTGCCCAGTTTGCCGCGCCTCTACGAGTACGCTGTGCAATTAGGTTTGCTTCTCTGTTCATTAATGTTGCAAGTGCCGCATGCTCGTCACCAACAAAAGTTGTAGTATGACGGGCGCCAATAGCAGTTTGGTCGAAGTCTGTAGCCGCTGATGTAGCCAATGATTTTAGTGAACCTAAAATTTCTTGGTCGATTTCAGCAGTGATTTCCATAGCAAGTGCTGCCATGATTTCTGCTTCAACATCTAAGCCGTGCATTGAATTGGCATCTTGTGCCGCTTCAAATGTCCAACGAGCAGATAGTTTACGAGTTTTCGCTTCAACTGTTTGCTTAAGAACTTGAATTGACATTTTGTGGCCTGCTTCACCTTCTAATGACGAAGTTGGGGCTGGAGCCGCAGAACCGTCGCCTGAGTAGTTGTTAGCAATATCAAACGGTGAAAGTGCTTCAGCACCTGCTGTAGCGCCACCGGCTGCTTCTGCGTAACGTACTCTTAGTGAGTGAATTTGTCCAACTGGACCAGTCATTGGCTGTACGCCGATGATTTCGTTTGCAATAACAGTTGGCATAACACGTCTAATGATTGGTAAAATAACTTTGTTTAAAGTAGCAATATTACCAGCCTGTGTTGCACCCGCTGCCGCACTTTCTGTAAGTGCTTGTTTTGTGTTTTCTAAAACTGAAGACATTACATCACGCTTGTTACCTTCTAGACCATCTAAAAGTGTTTCACGTGTAGTGTCCCAATTATTTCCTTCGAAAAGATTTTCCATCTTTCTCTCCTGTTTCTGGTTATTATTTAAGTCCAGCCAATTTCTTTAACTGGATTATATTGGCATCGCTACCCTGTGATGGTGCTTCTGAAGTTACTACTTCTTCAACTCTATCGCCAGTGTGTTCTGTTACTTTGCCTTCATTTAACGATTGTTTTGCCTCTGTTGAGACGGTCTCATTCAAAACTGCAGGTAGATATTTCTTAAATGCAGATTTTAAATTAGTTGTTTTTACTGTTTCAAGTAAATCAACCATAACTGTACGCTTTTCTTTGCCTAGAGGCGATAAAAGACTTTCCATGACCTTTTGTCGGTCCATTCTGTCTTCTAAAACTTTCTTTGCAGTTTCGGCGCTTGAAATGGCTTCTTCTTTTTCAGTAATTGTTGCTTCCAATTTAGCAATCTCGGATGCAGATTCTTCTAATTTTTTAGTAATCTTAGCAACTTCAGTACCTTCACTTAGTTGTGAGGTCATAAATTCGCCTGCGAATGTGTCAAAAATCTTACGGCCAAACTCGTTTTCTTTAGCCGCTTGGATGTCCTCTTTAAGAACAGCCAATTCAGAACGCAAAGCATTATTAATTGTCTTTTCGACTAATTCTGCTGAACGCTTGATAAATGAATCCTTAGTCTTATTAAGAATCTCTTTACCTTCTGCTACCATGCGTACTTTAGTTTCCACTAAATCACGCTTATCATCGTGGAACTCTGCCAATTCACGTGAAAGTTGTTTAACAACGAATTCTTTAGTTCTATCTAAATGTTCGTTAACTTTCGTGCGGTCGGCTCTAAGTTCTTTAACTTCATTTGCTAATTGAGAAGTAATGAATTTTTCAAGGAGTGATGCATGTTCAGAAATTGCTTTCTTATACGCAACACGCTCTGCGATTAGTGCCTCACGGTCTGTTTTAAACTCATCCATTTCAGTTTTGATTGCAGTTGAAAGCATGTTATCCATTGCTTCAACAATCACTGATTTGTCGTGTTCAAACTTCTGTGCAAACTCTTCACGCAACTCGGCTGTTATCTCCTCTCTTGCTTCATTTATTTGTGCTTCCCAAGCCTCTGAAATTTGAGTAGAAACTTCTTCACTCAAAACATCAGACTCAAGAAGGCCAGCAAGGATTTCATTTTGTGCCATTGTTGGTTCTCCTTCTTCTATTAAAGTTTAAGTTCTCTTATGAACTTAACTATTTCTTTTGACAAGTACTTCTGTGCTGTCTTGTCGTTTTGAACACCTTGTGCTAGTTGCCAAGTTTGGTAACCGCCACGCATGTTCATTAATCCTTCGTATATTGCTTTTGGATATGCATCCGGGGCACTTGGCTGTGCCACAATATCAACCGTGATAATTTCATAATTACTCACTTTGCCACTGCTGTCAACTTCACCAGAACCACGAGACGAGACACCTAAAGTGGCACCTGATTCGATTAATGTTCTGATAATGTTACCCATTGGCGTAGGAACAATCTTTAGTTTTCCAAATCCGTCTGCACCGTCCATCCACATATTTTCAATAATATGTGAAACACGGTCAACGTTGACTGTTAATTCAGGTGGATGGTCGCATTCGCCTAAAACTGGAAATCCTTCCTTAATTCTTTGTTGGACTGATTCTACTGCTTTGGCTATCTCGCTCACAGGATACATTCTTTGGTTGGCATTTTTGACATTACCTTGTACAAAAATACCTTCCATAAACATATTCTTTTCACCTGACTCGTTCTCAACAATACGTGACTTAACGTTTGCTTGATTATGTGTATATTTTTCAATAAGAACTGTCATTGGTTTCTCCTAAAAGAATTATATTACTTAGGCTTTTTTCGGCGCTGGCGCTTTCTTGTTGCCAACTGTGTTTACATTACCTGTTTTCATATCTTCTGCTGATGCTGAACCGCCAGATGTGTTACCATCGTTTTGTCCAACTGGTGCCGCGTCACTTTCGTCTGCGCCGCCATCTTTAGCAACTGGTGAAGAACCTTCGCCATTGTCACCTTCGTTAGCAGATGCTGGAATTGTATATTCTTCCAACTTTTCTTCTTCGTTTTCGTCTAAATCTTCAGATGCGGCTTCTTCAACGGCTTCTTCAGTTTCGTCTGCTTCTTCAACAACTTCTTCTACTGATTCTTCCATTTCAGGCTCTTCGATATCTAAATCGATATCATCCATATCCATTTCTTCGCCTTCATCTTCTGCATCGTCTTCGCCAGACATAATTTTTTCAAATTCTGCTTCTAGGTCAGATAACGCTGATTCTAAATCTTCAACTCTGTCTTCAATTTCTTCAGATGGCTCTTCATCGCCCATTTCTAGGTCCTCTTCAGCCTCATCGTCAGACATATCTTCATCATCAAACATTTCTTCTGTTTCAATTTCATCAGAATCTTCTTCGATATCATCGTTCAAAGATTCGATTTCTTCTGATTCTTCAATTTCCTCAAGTTCTTCTTCTACAACGGTGTCGCTTTCGTTAAGAGAATCCTCATGGATTTGTCGTGCTTGTTCAACAACAAAGTCGTGTAAAAGCGATTCTGCTTTATCAGTCTCTTCGTTGATTAACAATTCTAGCACTTGTTCTAGTGTACTTCTGGACATTATAAGTCTCCTTATTAATCTTATTCATTAGCCACAAGGTGCGGCAGGTTATAGAAACGAACATATTGCATATCTTTTACAAAGTAAATGACATGTTTTGTTTCATACACAAGTATTTATAGGGATTATGGTCGTATACAGGAAATATACGACAAAATGAGCGGTTTTTACGGTTTTTTCGCTGATGTTAAGATATTTAGTGAAATATTACTTTTTAAAAAGTGATACTTAATTCTTTAATTATCTTGCTAGTATTTAAAAATCAGGAGGTCCAGAGGCTTCTTTTGAAGCGCCATACTGTTGTTTTACCTGTGCCTGTTTAGCACCTTTTTGATATTTTCTATACTCTCTAATTTTTCTTAGTTTAGAAAGATGGGCAAGAGTTAGTCGAACCTTACGAGTGTCCTCAAGGTCAATGCTATTGAACTCGTCATCTTCTGGAGAATAATTTTCGTTTATCTCAATATACTTCATTAAACTTGCCCGTCTTCTTAAATTTTAATTACTCGTCAGTTTGGTGAGTTACGGTCCATCCAGTATATACTGCATGTTCCATATCTTTGACTTCTGCCCAAGCGGCATCTGCCCAAGTTCTATTAATAGTAACCATATCACCTGCTTCTGAAAGTTCTACTTCAGCAACGGCTGTACCAGCCTCTGTTGCCGCTTCAATTTTAGCAACCACTTCTTCGTCATTAGTGCAATCAGCGTGAAAGGCATCCATTAATGCTTCGCTTGATGCGTGTGCTTTTCCACTATCATCTGTGATTGTCATTGTTTGTACTACTGCCATTTTATATTCTCCTTGAATAAACAATTATTAAAGAAGCGATTATTACGCTCCTCGCTCTATGTATTTATACATTATCGCTAGAATCAGCGTCGGTATCAGTATTTTCTGCTCCAGAAATAGGAGATTCTGTGCCTGTTACATTATCTTCATCGCCTAAGTCGTCTAAGTCATCTGCATCAAAGTCTCCAGCATCAAAATCGCCACCCACTGGTCCCGGAGAAGCACCTACGCCCTTAAGTCCGTCTTCGCTTTGTGCAAGAGGGTCTGAAAGGTCACGTTCTTCTTTCCACAACATTTCATTTTCTAAGATTTCTTCTTCAGATAATCCTAAGAAACGCTTCATCGCAAAACGCTTACTGATGTAATCTGCACCTTCAACACTCGTAAACACATTCATTGCTACTTGGTCTACTTCTGCTTGACGATATTTACCAAAGTTCTGTACAACATTGAATGATAGGTCAAAAGAACTACTTTCAATTTGAACACCTCGATGCTTTAAGAACATCTTAAATTCTTTATCTAGTTCTTCAACAATAAGTTGTTGTAGTCTTTCACAGTATTTTGTAAATCTAAACTCTTGTATCATTGCTGTGCCAGTTCTACCATCATTAAACGCAGAACCATTTGCATCCATGCCGCCTAAGTAACTTGGTGGGACACGCAATCCTCTTAGAAGTTTGTCATTGAAGAATTTCAAGTCATCAATTTCTCCTAAGTTCTCACCACCTGGCAATGTTTCAACTTTAGAACCACGGCCTTCGGCTGTTTGAGCAAAGAAATAATCTTCCATAATTGATAGTGGATTATACGCACTATCTACAACATTAGCACCACCACCAGTTTTAGATGGAATTCTTCGTTGATGAATTTCATTCTTAATACGCTCTAAGTGTTGTCGTGCTTTGTGAGTTGGCATATCACCAACATCGATATAGAATACTCTACGTTCTGGCGCTCTTTGAACACGATAGATAATGATAGAGTCTTCTAGTAGTTCTTTTTGTTTATATACTTTAAATACAGGCTCAAGCATACTTGTGCCGAATGGCCAGTATTGGTCGATACCCTCACTCAAAGACACATGAATGACATGCTTGGCATCAATTGCTGTTGATGTTTGGTCTTGAGTGAATCTTCCAGCCTGTGGCGAAGAAGAAGTATATCCTTGTTGTAAACCAGATGTTTGTGTTGGAATGCCCATATGTTGGCTTCCGGTTTGTGATAGTTTAACACTGTCTGCTGTAATGTTAAGACTTTGCATATTGATGTCTAAATCTTTAATATAATATGCTTCAATCTTTTTACCCTTGCCTTCGTTTACTACAACTTTTTCAACTTTTGCTGGATTTACCCAATATAGTTTGTATGTTTCTGGGTCTCTTACGAATAATTGGTCACCGTATTTCACTGTATTTCTAAAAATTCTAAAAATACGTTTGTTCATTTTATTCATTGAACACCACTGACGTAGTGATTTTTGAAGAACTTCGTTTTCAGTAAACGATGGGTCATCATTGTATTGAATGTTAAATGGTAGTTTAGTAGTTTCACTAAACAATGTAGAGAACTCTGCAATCGTGTCTAATGCGGCATTGACTTCAGAATCCATATCCATTTGGTCGTACTGTCCATATCTCTGGGCTCTATTGGGTTGTCCCAAATAAACCTCTGGTAGCCAACTGCTGTATTTTGAACTAGAGGCATTATTCGGAGCAGTTCCAAATTCCTGTGTTCTACGAGGCATGCCATCGTATGTTTTAAAGTACTTTTTCCAAGTCATAATTTAATCCTAATTTATCTATCTTAACATATTTTATATTTATTGTCAACCCTATATTCCTATTTCTTTTCTTAATCCATTTTCTTTGTGAACTTATTCAACTCACCTGCGAATTTGGCAATATCCTGAACATTTTGTTCCCAAGTTGATTCTTTTTCGGAGCCTGCCGTGATTGCTTCTTTATTTGCTATCAACATCGCTTCTGTAAGTTTAGACTGCATCTGAAAACTGATAAGTAATTCTTTGATTTGTTCGTCTCTCTCATTTTTTCCGATAGTCTCGTTACCATAATCTTCTTTTATACTCTCAAGCCTCTCGGTAAATCCTATCATTTTTTTGTCGAAGTCACTGTCTAGTTCTCTGGACCCACTATCGCTCAGAATTTGACTAGTATATCCACTTTGTGCATCTAATAACGCTTGTAACTCAGGACTAGCCTCACCCGGAAGTGTTGAAAGAATAGCAGATAATGATTTATCTTTGAGTGTTGTTAGAAAAGTTCTAACTTCATTTGTTATCCCAGTAATTCCGGACATTGTCTCTAATGTTATTGCTACTTCTCTTGCTAATTGTAACTGAGCCACATTTATGTCCATCATGTCATCAATAAAGTTTTCCATATGTGTATTCATTGCCGCTTCACTTAACACAAGTGCTTCTCTTATTTGTATTTGCTGTTGTATAAGTGTTCCTTCTGCATCTTGTCTTGCACCCGCAGTAGTGCCAGCATCGGCTCCTCTGTCGCCACCGTAGTTCTGTGATGCTTCGATAATCGAACCAACCATCCCTGCTAATTGTGGGTCGTTAAGTAATTGAACTCCTACGCCCGTTCCTCTTGTCAATTCAATAAGACTGGTTGCAAGTTCTGGAAATCCCTGTGCTAGTGCTGACTGGAAATCTTCGTTTGACCCTGTTTCTAATGTATTTGCCATTTGTTCAACGAAATTAAGAACTTCTCGTCCTGGTGCAGTTTGTGCCATCTCTTGGTATTCTGCCGTCTGTAAGAATGCGCCTCTGCTACCCGCCGCTAATCTTTTTGCGAGTGTTTCTGACATAGGATTACCTTGTGCATTTACTGACTGGAATCCAGCCTCAATCGCTTTTCTTTGTTCTTCAGGTAACATTGCCAATAATGCTACATCAGTTGGACCGATTGCTTTTTTCATTAATGCCGCCGCTTCTTCCATTGAGATTTTTAATACATTTGAAGTCATTTCTACATTAGACATAAAATCATTCATTCCAGACCTCATATCTTTTTCACTCATAGTACTAAGTTGTCCACCTATTCTTAGTGAGTCGATATATTCTCCAGCGATGTTGGCAACTTGGCCAAATTCTAATGCATATTTTCTCATAAAATCCATGCCAGTAGTAGAGGCAACTGATTCAGAAAATTGTAATGCTGACTTAACGCCGATTACACCAACTGCTCTAGCAAATTCTTTAGTGAATTCTGATGCTTCGCCAAAAGTGAAATTCGTTGCTGATATAGTTTTTGATAACGATATAAAACCCGCTTCAGTGTCATCCATTTTTCCCAGTAATCCCGCTTGTCTCATTTCGGCAACCATTGCAAATCTCTCTGCATATCCCTTTTCTACTCCAGCGAAACCTGCCTCGACAAGTCCTGTAACACTAGCAGTGAACCCTGCCAGAACCCCACCTATTCTGCTATAAAGGTCCATTTGTATCTTTCTGTCGGCTGCCTTTCCAGCGGCATCATCGGTAAAACCTTGTTTTTGTAATGCTTGAAAGTACTCATCTCTCTTTTTCTGTCTTCTCTCAACATCAAGTGTGTCTGACCTTAATCCTGATATAGCGGACAGAGTAGCAAGACCAGAACTTGCTATTTTTTGTTGACTGTTAATAACTCGGTTATCTCGTGCTTGTTCTTTTTTGTTATTAACTACTTCATTTCTATTACCTGTTCTAACTGAATCTTTGGCTTGTTTGAGTTCTTTTGCTGATATCTTTGTTCCGTTAGCAATATGAGTTAGCATTCTAATCATGGCATTACCATCTGCTTGAATCTGCTTTAAACTACCCGCAATTTGTGCCTGAGTTGCTTCTGTACTCCAATCTGCTAGACTGGAGCCCGTTATATAAACATTTTGTTCGTCTGTTGCCATTAGTACTCTCTATTCTAAAACTTCGTAGTTATTATTAAAGATAAATATTAATGAAGATAATTATATTCATACTTAATTATCCAATTAATTAACTTATACTGTATTTATCAAAGGAAATAAAATGAGCGAAAAACTAAATCCATTATCTAAGTACTTTCGTAAACCAACGATTTATGTACAAATTCCTACTGGCGGCAGATTTAATCCGGAAATTCCTAAAACAATATTAGATGAAATTCCTATCATGCCTATGACTGCTATTGATGAGATATCAATGCAAAATCCAGATGCTCTTCTTAATGGTGAAGCCTTGATGAATGTTATAAAAAGTTGTGTTCCGTCAATTCCAGACCCTAGAGAATTATGTAACATAGACGCTGACTTACTATTCTTAGCGATAAAATATGCAACATATGGAAAAACTATTACACATTTACATACTTGTTCTGAATGTGAAGAACAAGCAGAATATAACATAGACATAAACAATGTCCTTGAAAAGTTTCCAGAAATAGACAAAGTTGACCCTATTGAACACGGAGACTTAAAAATTCATATTACTCCTCCGAAAATAGAAAGTATGACAAGACTAGCATTGATTGATGTTGAACAACAACGTATTTTACAAAGTATTCAAGCAGTAGGCGACAACGAAATAACTGAAATGGAACTAGCAAAGCAGTTTGCGATTAGTTTTAGAAAGGTTTCAAAACAAAACGTGGACCTGTTAATAAATGCCATTGACAAAATTGAAACACCAGATGAAGTTGTCAAAGATAAAGAAATGATTATGGAGTTTATGAACAATGTACCAGCAACAGTTATAAAAGAAGTCAATGATAAGGTAGAACTTGTAACTAAAAGACCCGAAGACTTGACAACCTTTGAGTTTGCCTGTGAATCGTGTAATCACAAAGATAAGATAAAGTTTGAGATGAACCCTGTAAATTTTTCCTCGGCTGGTTAAAGACTGCCAGCGGCGAAGAAATAGTAGAAAAGCAAGAGTCTTATCTAAAAAAACTTGATAATCTACACAAAACTCTATATAAACTATCTTGGTACATGAGGGGCGGCGTAAGTATATCAGAACTCCATGAGATGCCGGCTAATCACATAGAATACCTAAATGAGATAGTACAAGACAACTTTGAACTCAGTAAAAACGCTGGAACACCTATTTTATAAAAAAATATAAAAAAAGTTGTAAAAAAGGTTGACAACCCCTTTTCGTTGTGTTAGTATGTTCAACATAACTAATACAAATCGATTCAAAAACAATTTTTAATTCTAATATAAATCCCCAAAGGCTAATAATGATTACAATAAACCAATACATAGTGGAACTGTTAGTCGGGTTGCCGACTCGGGATTGAGGGCGTATATTATACATACGTTCGGATAAGATGGGATGAACTCCGTCACTGCTTCTCGTTAACCACAAGAACTGTTTGTATCAAAACATTCGTTACTCTAAAGGTAATTGAATGACTAGTATTTACCGTACAGAAATGTACAAACCGCGGGTAGGTTTTAAAGCACTACCAACTTTGATGATATTTTATTCTATGTGGATTAGTCAAAGTGCCGTTGGGTCGAAAGACGCAATACTAAGTTACGAGGGAATCGCCAACCGACCTCGCCATTGCTAGTGGCTAACTTAGACATAGAATCTGATGAACAAGAACAAGTTTCATTCGCAATTGTCCAGGGATGGGCAATTGTGTCTTCCAAACTGAACAAGTAATAAAATAATGGTTTTATAATATAGATATATAATTATATGGAAGAAATAAATATCGAGGAAATCTTCTTTGAGTGGAACGAAAAGAAATTTTCCGATGATATTAGGTCTTTAGACCTAATTAAGATATAAACAATGAGACAATAATGAGTGAATGGACATATAATAATAAAGTCGTAAATGAATTACCTGATGATGTTGAGGGATTTGTATATCTTATTACGAATCTTACGAATAACAAAAAGTACATAGGTAAAAAGTTAGCAAGATTTAAAACTACTAAACCACCACTTAAAGGAAGAAAGAACAAAAGACGTGGTTATAAAGAAAGCGATTGGAGAACTTATTGGGGTTCTTCTGACCACTTGAATGCCGATGTAAAAAAATTAGGCCCCGATAAGTTTTCACGTGAAATCTTACATTATTGTCCGAGCCGTGGCGCATTAAGTTATGTAGAAGCCAAAGAACAGTTTGACCGCAGAGTACTTGAAACAGATGAGTACTATAATGGCATTATCAATGTCCGAGTAGGAAGTTCGAAGATTCTTACTGAATATCTAAAAAGCGTTAAGAAGAAAGTGTAGGCGCTATTAACCACTGATATATTCCTATCACATCAATACATAAGAAAAATATATTTTGTACAATTAGTGGTTTATCTCTCAATGTCACAAACACATAGATTGCTATGATATGTCCTGTTGCAAATAACGGAAATGCGTATTTTGATTCAGGAATATTAATAGATATCAATGTTCCCGCACATACAAACATAAATGTAGCAAGCCATTTTACTCTTTCGATTGTTTTTGGTGACATCATTTAACTCTCCCTAAGATATAAGTATTTAGGCAAAAGAAAAACCCAGTAATATTTCTACTACTGGGTTTCCCGCCTTACATTTCCTTTTTGTGCTTTTTAGAGTGGTACGTTAAGGTCTAACCCACCCAACCCCTTTTTGGGTTGAAGCAACAAGTAGTCTATGTCGATGAGAGAGGTTTAGAGGAGACATAGGCACCTGTTGATATTTACTATAATAACATACTGTAAACCCAAAGTCAAGCGTTTTTTGATGTTTTTTTAATATTTTTTTTATTTTATGCCAGATAATGTAAATCTGTTGAAAACATTGAGTTTTAGTGTATTACTGTACTTTATTTCTTTAAGCGGATACTTCTTTTTAAAATCCTGTAATGATTTACAATTATTAATGTGGTCATCAATTACTAAATTGTTGCTTTGTATGATAAGTTGTGTTCCTGACTTGATTCTATTATACCAATCTGTGGTCATATGTTCACAACTAAGATTAACAACAGTATCGAAGTCATTAATACTTTCAAAATCATCAATGTTCGCACTTTGATGCCCAAGATAATTCTTAAATGTGTAATTGAATCTGCCGCTTACTTCTTTGCATCGTGTGTCCATATCAACTTCATAGAAGTTTACAGATGGATATTTCTCAACCAGTACACGAGTAAGAAAGCCTAGCCAAGAGCCGATATACAAAACTTTATTTGCATTACCACTAACTACTTCGAAGGCTAGACTTGCTTGTTTTTTGCTTTCAATTTGATTTGTATGAAATGCATCCCGAACTTCTTCGATAGTGAGATGTTTAGCAATCTCGCTGTCGTACATCATATCTAAGAATTTTGGTATATATTCTTCCATACAATTAATTACATATTGTTTTTCTTGTCTTGGATTTCTGCTCTACGAACTTTCGTAAGTTTGCCGATATCACCTAATGCTTTTCTGGCACGAGCCGCAGACGCTTTCACGCCTTTTTCTTCAAACTTGGCATTCTCTGCTAAGTATGTTTCCATTGCTTCTGCGATTTGTGAATCTGTGTTCATATGTTACTCCTGTGTTTTGTACATGGCGCTTTCCTCTTCGTGGGAAAAACTTGTGAAGCCATTTTCTTTTATTACATTAAGGACACTTTCTACACGCCCTTGTAATTCGTCTTTGTGTGAAATCAAATACACACTTCTGTTTCCATCTCTTGCCATCTTCTTAAGAATAGCAAGTGATGATTCGACACCGTTCGTGTCCATTCCGCTGTCTATCAATTCATCAACAAATAACACATTAATTGTGCTGTATAATGACTCGAATATATCACGGAAACTCCAACTTAAACCTAATATAAGTCGATTTCTTTCACCTCTACTTAGATTGTCAAAGTCTAAGTCACGACCTAACTCCGTAATCTCTACTGACAAGTCACTCTGAAATACAACATCGTGTGGTAATCCTAGTTTATCTAAGTAGTGTGCTAACCTAGAATTTAGATAACTTAAGTTCTGGTCTATAATCTTTTTACGAATGAAACTATCTTTGTTCGTTAGTAGTTTTAATAAGAAGTCTTGGTGTTCTAATAACGAGTTTAGTGTATTCATATGACCATAGTCTACATCTTCTAACGCACTATCACGCATATCAGCAATCTGGTCAGCATACGGGTCTTCTGTGTTTTTATTACTCTCAATTGCTTCTGCCAATTTTTCCACAGAATTTTGATGTTGATAAGCATCTGATAGTGTATCGTAAAATGTTTTAGGTTTATCACCGATATCACCAATCTCTTCTATTACAGCAACATATTCTTCTAATGAAGTTTCGTTGCCAGTTAGATGTTCTACTGCTTCATCTTTCTGTTTGTTCTTGTTTGCTAATATTTCTTCTTGTTTGTCATCGTGTATTTCTTGTCCACAAGCGTGGCACTTATGTTCTTCAATTAGTTTTATTTCTTTGTCTAAACGTTCTATTAGTTTAGTCTGTTTCGTATTGTCTGCTTTAATGCTATTAATCCAAGAAGATGCTTGGTCTTTGGCAGCCAAATTTTCATTGTATGTTACTAGTAACTCGTGGTTCTTTAACTCAGATTCGATATCTAAGTGTGACAATGACGATAACTCTGTTTCTAATGCTTCTAAGTCTGTCTGTTGTTTGTTAGTCCAAACTTTCTGTCTGCGTTCAATATCTTTGATACTCTTTAGAATACGAGCATTCGTATCTTCAGCGGCCTTTAATGTATATTCTTCTTCTCTTATTTGCTCTTTAGTATTCTTTGAAATTTCTTTGAGCGTATCTGCTTTACGAGACAGTTCTGTGATTCCCAACAGTTCTTCAATTAACTCTCTTTGGTCACTTGCTCTTAGAGATAAGAATGGCTCAGTGTAAGTATTAAGGGCAACAATATGTTTGAACATTGAATGAGAGAGACCAATAACATTTTCTACTTCGAATTGGGTCATTCGCATTTCACCTTGACCTGCATTCTCCACATCATTGTCGCCAAGTTCCATGCCGTCTCTTAAGAAATGAAATACATTTGGTGAACGCCCACGTTCTATGCGATAATCATTTCCATTGTATGTGAAATCAACTGTGACCATCATACCTTTGCCATTAGTCTTGTTGATTAGATTGTTCTGTTTAATGTTTGTGAGTGCTTTACCATAGAGTCCATATGATAATGCATTGATTAAAGTAGTCTTACCAGTTCCGTTACGAGAACCATCTCCGCCCAAATCTACATTGTTACCCAAAACCAAAGTCAGTTCGTCTTGGTTTAATGTTACTGCTTGTGTGACATTACCCACACTCATAAAATTTCTTATTGTTATATTCTTAATTGTTAACAAACTTATACCTCTCTTGCGTAAGTTCCGGATTGAATAGGGTCAATCGATAATTCGTTGACGTTAATATATTTTGGTTGATTAATTGTCCATACAACTAACTCTGCGATGTACTCAACATCAATTAATTTTCTGTCAGGATGTTTCTTCGCTACACTTGATGTTGTTAAACTTCCTGGCGAAATTAGTGTTGTCTTAATATTACTGCCGCCCATTGTTCTATATGTCAAATCTCTGTTGTAAGCCTTAAGTGCTTTCTTTTCTGTTGGATATCTCCAAGTTCTTCCCTTTACACCAGTATCAGCAGTTGACCCAATGTTTATAATATGTCCAATTCTACCTGCTTCTTCCATAGCAGTATACATTGCTTCTACAGTCATTAGTTGATGAAACTTCCATAGTGCAGAATTGTTAATAAAGACATCAAAGTTGTTATCAATGTAATACTCTGCTAATTTGTTTTGTCCGCTAGATGAATCTAAGTTGAACCCATTGCTTCTACTCGCTGTTTCATAT
>Ga0208793_1001394_pt1 | contig 14048 bp, 17 predicted proteins | sample 17_taG_FD_184092 | JGI IMG/M metagenome (GOLD analysis project Ga0208793, IMG submission 184092) | Marine viral communities from the Subarctic Pacific Ocean - 17_ETSP_OMZ_AT15314 metaG (SPAdes) (version 2) | ecosystem: Environmental > Aquatic > Marine > Oceanic | place: Pacific Ocean | collected...
TTTAAACCGATGCAGGGGTAATCTTTCCTACTATAAGGACAAGGCCGATACCGCCCGTGATACTAGGTTTGGAGCCTGGCCAGGGCGAAATTACAGAACTAATAAGAAAGAAGGTCAACATGCCTTTCCCTGGCCTGGAGCCAGTGACCAGGCAGTTGGTTTAATTGACCAAATTATTTGTGCTGATGTTGCCATGATGAAACGGGCAGTTTCAGGTGGTAATTTAAAAGCAATGCCAACTGAGCCGACTGACATACGGGTTGCCAGTTTAGTTGGCAAATACATGAAATGGACTTTGTCCGAAATGGATGAATTTGACCGAGAGGTTGGGATCCTGGCAAACAATGTTCAAATGTATGGCAACGGAGTCCTGGGCACCTATTGGCACAGAAAAATTGATCGGTATTACGCACCAATTTCCCTGGAAGAAATTGCTCAACAGAGTCCTGATTTAGCTGAAGCCATTATGGCAAAAGATAAGTCAGCAAATGCATTACTTGCCCAAATATTTCCAAATTTAAAAAAGAAACGGATTAATAAAATAATAAAAGACCTGGCTGAAAACGGGCAGGCAGAAGTGCCCAGGGAAAGAATGGTCAGCAACAGACCATGCATAAAATCCTATGAAATTGGCAGGGACATAATTTTTGACAGCAATGTATTAAGTGACATTCAGAATGCCAGGGCAGTTTACTGCATTCATCATCATTCCCCTGAATCGTTAAAGGAAATGGTATTCACCCAGGGTTTTGACCCTAAGTATGTGGATGAATTAATTGAAAAAGTTGGGTCAAATAATGCATCCAGTGACTTTACAGATTTTCCTGAACACAGGAACCACGATGATATTGAACACTATGAAGGTTTGATCAGGTTGGTTAGTTGTTACAGAAGGGAACTGGATGAAGATGGAGTGCCTTTGATAAGTCACACCATCTTCAGTGAAGACTTAGACGGGTACGCAAAGCATGAATTAAATTCCTATGCCCAGGGTAAATATCCATTTACCAGTTTTTGCAGGGAAACTATAAACCATCGCATTTTAGACTCACGGGGATTATGTGAAATTTTACAGCCTTATGAGCAGGCTATAAAAGTTGAAATTGATTCACGAATTGATCGTGCATCATTGTCAACTATTCCACCTATTATGTTCCAAACGGGCCGTAAGCCTGAAAGAATAGGGCCTGGTAGTTTTATTCCAATTCGCAGACCTGGCGAAGTTCAGTTTATGGACATACCTCCATATTCACCTGCATCGACAGAGGTGGAAAATGAAATGCGAATGATTGCCAACAAGATTGCAGGCAGGCCCACAAGTAATGAAGACCAGGTTGAGGCAAATCTAATTCGCCAGGAAATGGTAAGCATGTGGCTATCTAATTGGAAACCTGTGTTAAAACAACTTTGGCACCTGCAAAGAACATATGGAGGTGCTGAACAATGGGCACGAGCTACTGGGAATGAACAGGATATACAGGTTGCATTTGAGGAAACTAGTGAGCAGTTTGACTTTAAACTTACCTTTAATGCTGACTCATTAGACCAGGATAAGGTCCTGGATAAATTAAAAGCACTCGGTGAAGTTTTTGCTCAGTACGACAGGCAGGGCCAAGCTAATTTTGGGGAGTTGATGAAGTTATATGCTGAATCAATTGACCCTAACCTGGCTGACCGATTGATCATGCCTCAACAGGCATCAAGTCAAAAAGAAATTGAGGAAACAAGTGCTGACTTAGCTAAAATTGCATCAGGGCAAGTTGTAAATGCTCCTGAGAATAGTAACACACAATTACGAAGACAGGTAGTTGAAGGATTCCTTGAGGGGACCGAAGAAATACCTGCAATAGATGTACAGCAAAGGCTTCAAAGTGATGAAGGTTTTAAAGCCAGGCTAGATAATTATATGAAACAAATTAGCTTCCAGGACCAACAACGAAGAAATGGGCTAACGGGCAAATTAGGGGCACCTCCTGGTAATGTCCCTGCAACCAATGCTGTCGCAAATGGATAATTTAGATCAGGCCGTACAGGCTTTAAAAGATAGACCTGACTTTGAATTTATAGTCGATCACTTTAAGAAATACCGAGAGGCATATATTAGTGACCTAACAAGCACAGCAATTGTGGAAAATCCCCAATTGCTTGCTCACACGAGTGGTTGCATTTCAGTCCTGGATATAATTTTACGGGAAATAGAAAGTGCTAAAAGTGGATCCAGTTGACCAAGTAAAATCAGGGGTCATTCAGCTTTGTAATCAGTTTTCAAAAGAGTCAGACCTGGATGAAGCCGAGATTGTAAGTGCGGTTGTTCAAGGGGTAAATAAATGGCTAGACGATGAAGTAATTGAATTTACTCCTGATCTTTAGTCTAAAACTTATTTTTTTAGGTTAAAATTAAGTTTCATGGCAGGGGTAACTCTGCAGACAAGAATGCGACTTAATTAAAATGCAGATTAAAGAAAATACAATCGAGGTTGCCGAGCAAACTGCAACAGAAGACATGCCTAACGAAAATCTCACAAATGATGATTTGCTGAATTTTATATCCAGTGAGCCAACAGATGATGAGTCATCTACTGAACTAGTTGCCACTGAATCAGAGGCAGAGACTGAAGAAGAAGATGGGAACAATGATCTTTTACAATCAGGGGACGAAACTGAAGAGGATGAAGTTGAATCTGAGGACGATACTGACCAGGAGGAAACTCCAAAATCGGTACAGAAACTTTTACGACAGGTGGGAAAATTAACTGCCCGTGCAAAAAGTGCTGAAGAGAATTATGAATCACTGCAAAATGAATTAAATTCTTTACGAGAAAAAAAGTCTGAAGAAAAAGCAAAATCTGCTTCGGTTAATGAAGTTGAAACATTTGAAGAATTAGAAACTCTTCGCCAGGAAGCAATTAGTGCCAAGAAATGGGCACGAAAGCACGAAGGTCAGGAGTATGTTGAGGAAAATGGTCAGGAATTTTCTAAAGAGCAAATAAAGCAAATTAGAGATAATGCCGAAGATTGCTTGGATGAAGAAATACCTGCCAGGATGAAATTCTTACAGGAAAAACATCAATCCAATAACTTAGCTAGTCAGACTTTTGGTTTCCTAAAGGAACCAAAATCCGAAGAGTTTAAATTGCTTCAATCAATAAACCAAAACGACAGGTTTAAGGTTTTAGATACATTACCCAACGGGTTGTATATAAAATCTTTAATTGTTGAGGGGTGCAGGGCAGTAAAAAACAAAGAAGTAAAACCTTTAAAGAAAGCTACACCTACACCACCAACTGAGCCAATTGGTGAAGTTTCTCCCCCCGTTCAAAAAGTAAAAAAATCAAAGTCCAAAGTTTTAGGGTCAGGCAATGTCACTGAAGATCAATTAATCGCTTTTTTATCATAACTTTAAAATTTACAGGAGAATATTTATTATGCCATTAGCAACATCATATGACTTAGGAGACAGACCATCTGTCAGAGGGGCAAGAGAATCACTAGATAATACATTACGCAGAACTGCCGTGGAATCCACTCCAATGTTCGCAATGTTATCACGAGGGCCAAAGGCCAAAGCAATGTTTACGGAATGGATGGTTGATGACCTTTCAGAAGTTTCATTTCCAGGAGTAATTGACGGGGCACCATTGGCATTCGATGGTGGATTCGTTGACAAAACCGCTGATCGTGCGAGATTAGGAAACAGAATCCAACAAATCCAACGCACATTTGCATCTTCGCCCCAGGCTGAAGCAGTTGATGTGGCAGGCCCTGGATCATCACTTTACACCGAAAGTAAAGCACGTGCCCTTATAGAGTTAAAAAGAGATATTGAAGCATGTATTTGCTCTGACCAGGACCAAGCAGTTGGAACAGGTCAAGCAGGTGACAAGCTCAGTGGGTTAGGTGCATGGACGGACCCTGCAAACACCACAACTTATGGTTCAAGCCTTCAACAAGGTTATCGTTCTGTCAGTGGTTCTCGTTTTGACTTGTCATCAGCAGGTTCAATGACCGAAGACAATCTTCGTTCAGTTTTACAGGCTATTTTTGAACAGCACGGATCCGCTACTAGTTACAAATTAGTAGGTGGCCCAAATTGTCTAAATGAAATTGCGGACATGACCCGTACAAATGTTGCATCAGGTTCACCATCGTTTCAACTTACTCAAAATGTAGGTGACGGAACCTTGAAATTACAAGTCCAGGAATATATTTCTGACTGGGGACGGGTTTACCTAGTACCAACTCTACTTAATGGTAGAACTTCAGGTGGTGCTTTAGATGCAACTTCTCGAAACAGAGGTTATATCATCCCTTCTGACAATCACTTGTCTATTCGTTTCCTTGAAGACATTAAGTCCATTGACTTGGAAGATGTTGACGGGGGTGGTAAACGAGGTTTAGCCCGTACAATGTTAACCATCACTCCAACAAGTGCAGGTAAACCATTGGGATCAATAGTTTAACTTTTAACCAGGTTTAATAGGTCCTGGTTATGAAAATATGGGGGAGCCAGTTCGTGGGGTAGTGGCTCCCCCTTTTTATATTTATTATGAGTCTTAATATTATAATTCGTGGCGGTAAGAAAAGCATGTCAGATGGTGAGTTAAATGACTATTTGGCCAGGGAGAATAATAAAAAAGCATATTACGAAAAGCAGACTTATATGAAACGGCAACGCAAGGTTGCCAGGGACAATCAGCATTTAAAAGGCACTAGTTTAAAAAGCATGAAGCCAACAGGTGCGATTGACTTAACAACTTTTGTGAGAATGGAACAGCAAGATCCTGGCTTTTGGGACGATAAAAAAAGCCGAGATTCTTTTATGCGTGATAATCCTGAGTGCAGGATTCAACCTGATTAATGGACACAAAGAACCAAAGTTTTACTGATGCTGAATCTAAATTCAAAGCACTTATTGGTGTAGATGTATTAAACACTTTTGATCAAAATTTATTCCGTCATGCATTAAAACAATATTTCAGAAAAGCATACGAGTCATATCCCTGGCCTGAGTTTTGCCATTTTGGCGAAGAAGTTACTTTAAATGTAACCAAGCAAATAAGGATATTTAACAAGGATAATGATGCTTTTACTTCTAGCACTGAAGTTGGGGTTGGGGACGGCAATGTTGATTCTATTTTAAATATTTTCAAATTGGATCCGAAAACAAATATTAACGGAAAAGAATATATATTTTTTGAGACAATAAGTAATATAGGATCTAGGGCAGTTCAAATATTAACTAACCAAGATTTAAATGGGCAAGTTGTTTATGTTTCCTACAAAAACGATATTGAAAATTCGATTAAACAATTAATTAACCCACAGGGTACAACAGGCTTTTTTGGTAACGGGTCAGGTGACACAAATGTAATACCATTTAACCTTTTTGAGTATATGGTCCAGGGTGCCTATGTTTTATATTTAAAGTCAGACGGGCAAAATCAGAAGGCAATACTAGAAGAGCAATTTGCTGACAAGATTTTACTGGAAGCAATTAGCAAAGTTAAAAACACGGGCAAGCAATACAGGCACAATCTTTTTACGGAAAGACCCCGTTCACAATTTAACAGGCATAATTACAGCCAGGCAAGTCAGGTAATATTACCTGGTCAGGGGGGACAGCAGGGATGAATTACGATGACCTGGAAGATAAATTCAAGTCAGTTGCAGGGCTTCAAAGCCTAAATGCAACTGATAAGTTTTTCTTTATAAATTCATTAAATATTCGTGCTAAGGATGCCTGGACTAGAGCAAGGTGGCCTGAGTTAATTAGCATACAAAGTTATAGCGTAGGCACCCAAGGTGAATACGCTAAAGCAACAGCAACGATTAGTAATGACATTTTAAATGTTTATGACAAATCACCCTATAGTGACATTAGTGCTTTATCTATTTTTTACACTTTAATTGACGGGAGAATTGTCCTGGATCCGAAGTATCCCCAGGCAAGTGTTTATGTTTTATCCAGGCAGGCTTTTACCCCGTATACAGATGCATCAACTGACATACCTGACTTTTTACAAAGTTATTTATTGTCTGCTATTTTGGCAGATTTTTTCCGTGGAGACTCCCAGTATGATAAGGCCCAGGTAGAGGAGTCCAGGGCGGAGGAATTTCTACTAAAGCAGATTGATCGAGTGGAAAAACAACAGCAACAAAACACACCCCTGGTAGGTAGTTATAACAACACCATTACCAGGCACATTTATCAAACTAATTAAATATTATGGGAGTATCAGCAATCAATATCGCAAACAGCATGGGTGCCAATGGGTGCGTTTATGTTAACACTACAAATGCGACAACAGGCAAATTCAGTGCTGTTCAGTTTACCGAAGATTCAGTCATTGGTGCCATTACGGGACCAATGGAAAATTCAGCAGACTTAATAAGTGATGGAACAACTTTTGCCCAGGGGCAGGTTATATATATGCCCATCACTTCACTAACTTTGGTTTCAGGTGCCTGTCTTTTAATTAATAAATAACATGCCATTTTTAGGACTAGGATTACACATTGGTGACATTGATGCTGACTCAATAGTTGGCATTGATGTTGGTCCTGATGGAGTTATCCAGGCTGAATCAGGGGCATTTTTGCAAACTGAAGACGGGTCTTACCTGGCTTTCAATTAAGGAATAAATAAATGAATAAAATAATAAGTAATTTAGATCAATTGTCGGATCCTCAAGGAACCGACATATTGCCGATTACGGATGTGGATGACCCAACAGGGTCTTCAGCAGGTACAACTAAACGGGTTAGTTTGGCAAATGTTATTAACCTGGCAAATGTGGGAAACCTTCGTGCCAGTAATAATTTAAGTGACTTGTCAAATGTATCAACTGCCAGGACAAATTTAGGTGTAGATGCTTCAGGTACGGACAATTCAACTAATGTAACTCTAGCAGGTGCATCTGATTATATTACTATTAATGGTCAGGAAATAACACGAAACCAAATTGATTTAACATCTGATGTAACTGGTAATTTACCAAGTGGTAGTGTTTCAGGTTTAGGCAGTTTAGCTACACAAAGCAGTATTGATGGAACTGCAATAACATCCACAGGCCAAACAGGTGGAACAAAATTTTTAAGGGAAGATGGAGACGGAACTTGCTCATTCCAACCTGTTACTGCGGATGTTCAAACACCTCTAACTGTCGCACTTCGAGGCACGGATAATCCACACATCGGAGCAAGCCCTGAGCAATCTTTTAAAGTGATGGATAACCCATCTAATTCGGCAGTGGTTGTCGTGGATGCGGACGGGAATATTACCTATGTCTTAAAAGACTCCTCCGCTGAGGTACGAGTAGCCAAGGGAACATCAGGCACACCGTCTCGCTTCGCATTAGCTTCTGACCTTCCCTCATTCACTTTAGAAAATGATACAGGAGAGCCTGACATTGAGGTTACTGAACCAACTTCAGGCGAGAAAATCTCAGTCATTAGCGGAGACTCCGACACTAAAGGAGCTAACGGATTACCCATCCGACAAGGATACAATCTACCTGACGTTGGAGCAAACCCAGCACCAATCTTAATCTCAGGCGGTTCAATCGCTTAACCTAACTTAACTAACTAATATTATGGCAACAGTATATATCGCACCAACAGCACAAGGTTCAGCAGACGGAACAAGTGCTACAAACGCTTACGCTTATTCATCACTCGGTTCAGCAGAAACAGATGCAGGAAGTGGAGGTATTATCTATTTCTTAGATGGAGACTATAATATATCGTCCAACATTATTTGGGACGAAGACGGAGTTACTTATAAATCGCTCAATCATCTTGGTGCAAAGATATTAGGAGGATCTACACAAAGGGAACTTCAAATTAATTCCGCTTCTAATTCGGTAGGTAGCGTTGTATCAGGTTTTTACTTTGAAAATTTTTACTTTGAAATACTTGCACCAGCGGATGATACGGTGGTTTACGCTAACCAGCCAAAGCTACAAAACAGTAAAACAGTTCACACAATAGATGTATCACAAAGCATAATCAAATCAAATGTCGGTATTACCGACTTAGCTACTATTGAATTTTGTGAGTTTTGTTTAAGACTTTCTGGCACAAGACCTTTCAATTACACGTCAGGCATGACTATGACGAATTGTAGTATCTTTTTCGATATGACTAATACTAGTGGTTTCACTCAGCGGGGTGATGCAATATTTACTTTTGAGGATTGTATATTTAGTACAAATGATAATTCAAAAGTAAGTCAGAATTATTCTAACTCTTCTACTAATTGTTGCTTCCATAACATGGGTACAACCAACGACACAGGGGGTACAGACAATTTCTATGGCGATCCATTATATGTAGACTCATCATCCGACCTACGCCTCCGCCCATCCTCTCCTTGCATTTCAGCAGGTACAGCAAGCTAAGTAGTCATGGCACAGCAAAAATTACATAGAAAAGACTTTCAGTTGAAAGTTAAAACAGGGACTGACTCAAACAAATCAAAGTTCAAAAAGGAATGTGTCCAGGGCGAACCTTATTTCGCCACGGACACAAAAAAACTTTATTTTGCCCAGGCAACAGCAGGGGCAAGTGATGCAGGGCTTGCAGAGTTTCAACCTAATGCCACTGGCATATGAATTTACATCGTAAAGAGTTTCAATTAAAATTTAAAACTGGGACTGATGCTGATAAATCTAAGTTCAAAAAGGAGTGTGTCCAGGGTGAATTATATTTTACCACTGACACAAATAGTCTTTATGTAGCTGAAACAACAGCAGGTGCAAATGATGCAACTTTGTGTGTGTTTTATAAGTCATTTAATACTGATTTAACATTTCCTACAATAGAAGTTTTTAACAATGAAACTGATTTTATAAACGCAAACAATGCACCTAACTACACAATTGTTTATGCGAAAGACACAAACAAAATTTATGTATGGGAAAGCGTACAATGGTATGTTTTTAACCAAGATAGTTCAGCTTAAAAAATGAGTACATTACAAAATTACACAACTTCCACACGACCTTCGCATTCAGTAGGTTTATGTATTTTTAACACAGACACTAAAGCCATTGAGGTTTCGGATGGAACAAGTTGGAGCATTTACGACTATGATAGTATTTCTAGTGCAGTAACTGCCGTAACAAATAATCTTTCTGCTGTATTTGATGGAGCAACTGACAAACTTGATTGCGGTACTACTACATCTTTGATGCCGACAGGAGGATTAACTTTAAGTGGTTGGATCAAACAAGCCAATACTGGCATTCACCAGCTAATACAAAGACATAATGTGTCAACAAATGGCTATTCAATGCGATTATCTTCAGGTGTTTTAGAATTTTTCGGAACAGGAGGGCATTTCTTTGGAAGTGGATTTACAAGCACTACAGATTGGTATCATCTATGTATTACGCATGATAATTCAACTGTCAAAGGTTATGTAAATGGTGTCCTGCAAGGGTCAAGTTCTACCACATCATTAGTAACAAATTCTGTATCTACGAAATTAGGTTGGCATTCCAATCACGGACCTAGTTACCTCCAAGGCAAACTTGACGAGTGTGCTATTTTTTCTAGTGCTTTAAATGCTCAAGCAGTTGCGACAATTTATAATACAGGCAACCCAATTGATTTACAGGTAGACCAAGGCAATTACAATTCTTCAGCTGACTTAATAGGCTATTGGAGAATGGGTGACGGAGCGAGTGATACGAGTAGTGGTGGAGGATCCCCCGCAAGTGGTAACATTATTGGAACAATATCAAATTTAGCAGGTGCTTACGGAAATGCTTCAGTCACAGGTGGCTCACCTGAATTTATAAACGATGCACCTTAATAATTATGATACCTAGAAAATACACAATTATTTCAAAAGACGATGTGGCTTTTATTGATTTTGAACTTATTTTAGAAAGTAATGTAAGTCAGTTACACTATTCTCTAGACGGATCAAAAACTTTAGTTAAGTATAGAGGCACGCAACCATCCTTTCTGCTCGGCAAGACGGAGTACAATCACGAAGAAATATTAGAAGTGTTAGCCACAGACGAGTGGACTAATCCTGACCCTGTCTAATGCGTTGGTTTGCTCTATTAATTATGTTCACTTCAGGATGTGGATTAAAAACCTTTGCACCCACAATTGGTGGGGGCATAGGTGCAGGTGTTGGTTCCCTGGGGGGACCAGGTGGAGCAATAGCAGGTGGAACATTGGGAGCAGGAGCAGGGCAAATTTACAAGGAAGTAAGTCAGAATGAAAAGGCAAAAAAAACCCTGGAAGCAATTTCACACGGAGATGTTCAGGCATTAGTTTCTGCACAAATGTCAGACCACGCATCAGGTTTTGATGAATTTAAAAACACCATTTTAAACATATTAAAAATAGCAGGGGCCTGTTTATTAGCTTACCTGACAATTCCACTTTGGGTTGCTCGCAAAACAGCAACCCAATGTGCCAGGACAGAAGCACAAAAACAGGCTACCAGGGCACCATTTCCAATTAGACCAAGTCAAAACAAATGAAGAATTTTAAGTTATTAAAAGACTATTACAAAACCCTTAGCACTAAAGGCAAGATGTTCACTGCATTGTTAGTTATAATTCTTCTAATAATTTTACTGGAAGTAATCTAATGGACAGAACATCAATGCTTGGATTTTCAGGTTGCCTGGCAACAATTACCCTGGGGAACTTTGATGAAATTCTTTCAGTCACAGCAGGGTTACTCACCTGTGTTTACATGGGGTACAAAATTTATTTATTACAGAAAAATAAAAAATGAGGTATTCAGCTTATGGCAGTTTTGATGAAAAACCTTTGCTCGATGGTGACGAAGGTTTTATTGGTCTAAACACTAGGCTAGACCCTACACAATTAAGTGAAGGGGTATTAAGTGAATCCAAAAACATAAGATTGGATAAGGGCACAGCCCGTTCAAGAAAAGGTTGCACTTTATACCTGGGGGCATCGACAAACAATGTGGAAACACCAATGGATGCTGTGCCATATGACTCAGGAAGCACCCAGGATAATGTCCTGGTATTTTCAACAAATGGGAATGCAAAGTATGCACATATTTACAATGGTCCCACTTTGGTTAGTCAGGTTACTTTCCCTGCACTGCCTTACAATTATACCCTGACTAATGCATTCTTACTAAACACAAAAGTTAATACTTTATTGTTCCAGGGTAAGGGACCAACACTTCCATTTACAGAAGGTGATTCACTTGGGCATGATGTTCTGAGGCTTGCAAAAGGCGATACAGAATTTAAGCATTTTAAACAGGTTAATTTTTCAGGTCATGTTAGGAACGCAGGGGGAACAAATGTCCATACAATTACATGCACGGAAACACCAAGTTTGAATGTTGGTGAAAAGTTTAGAGTTGTTGGGCTTATTGGTTCAGGTGGACCAACTGACAATATTTGGAAGGTGTTAAGCATTACCGACAAGGTTATAAAATTTACAAGTAGTACGACACAGCACCCTGCACTTAACTCAACAGGGGGGATCCAGGGGATTTTATATTCCGTGGACAATGAGTGCCCACCTGCTGACTTTGCAACCTGGGCAGGTAACCGATTAATTGTCCCGTTTGGGGACAATGAATTGGCAATTTCCTCATCTCTTTCAACCCATAATTTTCCAATTACAAACAGGTTGGTAATTGACTCAGGTGAAAGTGGATCCATAACGGCCCTGGAACCCCTGGCCGATGATTCTTTATTAGTATTTAAAAATCATTCAATTCATGCAGTACAAGGGGTCTATGAGATGAAAGGTTCAGTTGAGGGTGGCAGGTTGGCTATAACACGAATAACTGACCAGTTAGGCTGTATCGCCCGTAAAACTATTCAGGTAATTGGTTCTGAAGTTTTATTTTTATCACCACAAGGCATTTATGGTTTATCATTAAATAGCCAAAGTGGAGGTGGAGTAGGTTTGCCTGTCCAGGCAGTACGGGTGGCAGATGTTGCTCTATCCAGGGACATTGATAATTTGATTGATAGTATAGACCAGGCAAATGCATCTGCCTGTTTTTTCAGGGGCAGATATTATTTATGCGATGGGGATGAAATTTATGTTTACAGCACAATTTTGCAGGCTTTTGAAAGTGTGGATTCTGTGCCAAATGGAGTAATAAAATTATTTAGTATATTTTCAAGTTCATCACAACTCATTGCCCTTCATTCAAGCAGTAAAATTCTTAACCTGGAAACTAGTGAAAGTAATGTTGATACTTATTACGGGGGCACTGAAAACTTTGAATCTAAGGTTACAACCAGGGCCTACAGGTTTAAAACTTTTGAGCAAAAGCATTTCCGTCGAGCAATGGTTTCCTGGCAAGGTCAGGACTCAAATAATTCATTTCGAGTAGACATTGAAAGTGAAAACCCTGACGGAATAGACACAATAGTAAACCAAAGCAACATTGGCTCAGGTACTTTTAACACACGCACTTCTTTAAGGGGCCGAGGGGAGTCAATAAAGGCAACAATAAGTAATAACTTTGCAGGCAGGTTCTCTGCCAAACGCATTGCATTTGAAGCAATGCCTGGCAGTAGACAAACAACGGAATTTAATTAATATGAGCGATATAACACCAGGTTCAAGTTTTCAAAGTGGTCAGCAAATTACAGCAACTGACTTAAATAATTTAGTAGGTAATGCTAGTATTTCTAGTGCGGTTATTGACAACACTCACTTGAAACAAAGTAGTCTAGCTGACTCTATATTTAACTTTAATGTAATTGCCGATGCTAATGTTTCAGACAATGATTATTTTCTTATTTGGTCCGCAACTGACTCTGCTTTTCGTAGAGTCAGTAAGGGAACAATTAATTCACAAAATAATGTCAATGTCGGTGGAACAACAATTGATACTAGTGGAAATTTAAATATAACAACAGGTGACTTAGACTTAGGTACGGGTAGTTTTACCAGTCCTCAATTAGTTTTATCAGGAATCACAGCATCCATCCCTACAGGTAAAAGTATACTTTTTAGTGATAGTTTAAGTAATGACCATGTTCAAATTTCTAAAGAATCCTCAAACCCTGGATTAAAAATATTTAATCCACTTAATGACGGATCCACTTCAATAAATTGCTATGGAAGTTTAAATGCAATTGCCCCCATGACAGCAAGTGATAATGGGGTTTTAAAAATATCTGCAACTGATTCCACGGGGGCATTTAAGACATGGAATTTCAGTAGTATTAATAATGCTAACCGACTTGAAATTACTTCTAGTCAATCAGGTACAGGTACTATGATTGTTGGTGGTAATTTTCAAGCAACAGGTTCTATAACAGGTGCATCAAAAAGTTTTTATATTGATCACCCAAGTGTTGAAGGAAAAAAATTAAGACACACTTGTATCGAGTCCAACAAAGCAGATTTAATTTACCGAGGTGTTGCAGGTGTTGGACAGGTTAACCTGGACAACGCAACAGGAATGAGTCCAGGAACATTTGATAGTTTAGTTAAAAACTGCCAGGTGTTTATTCAGAATAACCAGGGATGGGATAAATTTAAAGGTTCTGTCAGTGGTAATATTCTAACTATAGAATCTGAAAATTCAGACAGCACGGATCAGGTTGAATGGATGGTAATTGGTCAAAGAAAAGATCCGACAATTTTAGGTTTAGACATTACTGATGAGCAGGGTGAACTTATCCTGGAAGAAGATGCATAATGGCAACACCTGCCCAACAATATGTTAATTCATTCTTCAACCAGGGCAGGTTGTCAGGTGGTGGAGGTTTGTCCAGTGATCAGGGCCTGGAAGGCGGATTAAACAAAACAGCAACGGCAGGTGCTTTAGGAGCAACTGCCGTTTTTCCTGTGGTGTTAAACAATATGTCTTATGCCCAGGATTATAATAATCTAACTAAGGCAGTGGGTGATGTGGGCAGAGCAGGAGGCATTTACTCAAACTACAAAACTGCTTTAGGTCTAGCAGGTCCTTCAGGTGATGAGCAGTTTGGGAACACATTTAGTCCAGGTAATTTATTTAGAGCAGGGTTTGAAACTGCAAGTTACACAAACCCTGTAACGGGTGTA
>Ga0208793_1001395_pt1 | contig 14038 bp, 15 predicted proteins | sample 17_taG_FD_184092 | JGI IMG/M metagenome (GOLD analysis project Ga0208793, IMG submission 184092) | Marine viral communities from the Subarctic Pacific Ocean - 17_ETSP_OMZ_AT15314 metaG (SPAdes) (version 2) | ecosystem: Environmental > Aquatic > Marine > Oceanic | place: Pacific Ocean | collected...
TCAACGTAACCTTGCCAACGTCACGCTATAACGCACTGTTGATTAATTGGGATGCGCAGGAGCCGTTTGACGGCATGTCGCCTCACTTTGGTAGTTCTCAATACACCTCAGGAGGTGCTGCGGCTGCGGCCAGAGCTAACCTGATCTCGAATGATGGCTGGACAATCACGGACGGAGGCACGGCATGATAATTACCAAAACTGAAGGTCATTACATCATCAACTCTGCCGCAATTTCGCTGGATGGTAATGTCGTTTCGTTCCGAGATGACGCAGTTGTGCAGGAGTTCGGCACCAAGGATGAGATGCTGGCTGCCCATGAAGAACAGTTTCCAGACCAATATGTCGAAAAGAACACCTTCACAGCGGCAGAGCTTGCGGGGTTAACGTCATGAGCGAAACAAAGTTCCACCTGAAGTTCACCGATGAAGCCGAAATGCTTACCATCCTAACAAAGTTTCACCTGAAATTTGCCGACGAAGCCGAAATGCTTTCCGTCATGACAGCGTTCAGGGTGCCGATCCCCGCAGTCTATGATGATCTGGGCAACGAGGTTGAACCTGCCTCCTTTGGCGAGTTGATCGCGGTCAATCACGACTATGAAATGCTCGTGAACATTTCGATCCGCAGCGAAACAGGCGTCACCCTGACAGATGAAAGCGGCAACGAGTATCCAGAGACGGTTCCTGTTGCTGGCTATCACGTCAACTTCGCGCTGAAGAACGAAACCCGCAGGGCTGACCTTGAAGCTATCCCCTCTGAATACCTCACGTACCCAGCAACGCCTGCCGTTGTGTGGGCATGATACTCCGAGCAATCATACTCGCCCTTATGGCTTTTCCGGCTAACGCTGACACATGGCAGGGAGCCCTTGACTACCCAGAAGGTGGATGCCTTAGAGTACCACCTAAGACTGCCTGCCTCTCTGCTTGTGCATTTGCGTGGCTAAAAGGTTCACAACGCATCAACGATGGAATTCTTGGCTTTCACCTACCGTGGAACACAGAAACAGGAACCAGTGGAGTAGCAGAACGTGTAGCAGCCAGAGCATACCTTGCCAAGCACGGATCATTGCACTTGTGGCCCGACATTGCCCGAACAACAAAACGTCTTTTCCTTATCCTTGAGGGTGACAAGACATTCTTCGCTGATTGGCGAGCACTAGAAGAATACAAGATTACCTCTAGCCCAGCTTCTCTTGAGAAGTGCTAAAGAACAGAAGAGAAGAAAGAGGAATAGAAAATGGCATCTAAACTCACAACATTACTTTCCGTGGTGACCGGATATTTCTCCAACACCCAGCTAAACGCTAACTTCACGGCTATCGCTGATGAGTTCGATAAGGTTGTCTACCGTGATGGTACCTCACCTAACGCGATGAGTGCAGACCTTGACATCAACTCCAACGACATCCTTAACGCTTCCCGAACCTATACTGACCAACTCTATATAGCAGGAGTAAGAGCAACCTCAACTGCTGCCACTCCCTCATGGCAGGGAGCTTGGGTAACAGCAACAGCCTACGCTCTTGACGACGTGGTGTCAGACTCAGGTAACTCCTACATCTGTGTAGAAGCACATACCTCAGGCACCTTTGCTACCGACCTAGCTGCTGTCAAGTGGGAAATCCTAGCAGCAAAAGGAGCAACAGGAGCAGGCACCGGGGACATGCTTGGTTCCCTCAACCTTTCTGACTTAGCCTCAGCTTCCACTTCGAGGACTAACCTTGGAGTAGCTATCGGCACTGACGTCCTAGGAGCTCTCGCAGATGATACCTCACCCCAACTTGGAGCAGCCCTCGACACTAACTCTAAGGCCGTCTACTGGTCGAAGGGAGCCGATGTAGCCTCAGCCACAGAGCTCTTGGTGCTCACTGACGGTAACTCCTTCGATGTCACCGGAACCACCACCATCACTTCCATCGAGGAAACAGCAGATGCTTTCGGTATCGGTTCCATCATCCAACTACAGTTCGATGGTGCTCTCACCTTAACCCACCACGCCACTGACCTTATCCTCCCCGGTGCAGCCAACATCACAACAGCAGCAGGAGACGTAGCCCTACTCCAGAAGTACGCTTCAGGAGACTGGAGATGCTGCTCATACAGTAAAGCAGATGGTACCCCAGTAGTCTCCGAGTATGCAGACTTGCTGTATCACATCCAAGACCAAAAATCGACCGGGGGAAGTGCCCAATCCCTGAGTAGCTCTACGTGGAATGTTCGCCAACTGAACACAGAGTTGACTGCAGAGATACCCGGAGCTTCCCTAAGTTCACGTCAAATCACATTGCCTGTGGGAACCTACTGGTTTGACGGGTGGGCTAGTGCGGGAGAAAACCAAGAGCACCAAGCCGCAATCTACAACGTGACTGATTCTAGCTATGCGGTTAATGGGTCAAGCGAGTATTGCGATCCGACAGGCAACGTGCGCGGGCGGAGTTCGTTTAGTGGTAGGGTAACTATCGCCGGAACTAAAGTGTTTGAGCTGCGTCATTACGCTGACCGCAGCGCTAGTGCTGGTGTGGCCGTAGATACGGGGCAGGTTGAAATCTACGCAGATGTGAAGATTTGGAAGGTGGCCTGATGCTTCACGCTTCTACTTCAGCAGCGGTAACCTCGAGAGTGGTACCATCACAATGTACGGACTAAGGAACTCTGCCTAGTGTCTAGCACCCAACTGGAGGAGATCAGGAAAGCAGCAGAAGCTGACCTCCTCACCTTCATCAAACTTATAGCACCTCAACGAGTACTAGGTGCTGTCCACGAGGAACTCATCAGGTGGTGGACACGTCCAGAAGCAAAAGACCACCAGCTTGTCCTCCTCCCTCGGGACCACGGTAAGTCAGCTTATGTAGCCTACCGAGTTGTCTGGGAGCTCACAAAGGACCCCTCACTAAGAGTTCTCTATATGTCTGCCACCTCAGACCTAGCCCAGAAACAACTCGGCTTCATGAAGTCCATCTTCACTTCAGAGACCTACAGACGCTACTGGCCACAACACGTACAGCCTCGCCTTGGCATGCAGAACCGTAAGTGGTCAGCAACAGAAATAGAACTAGACCACCCTATCCGTAAAGAAGAACAGATCAGAGACCCTTCCATTAAGACTGCTGGTCTCACCACAGGTATCACCGGACTTCACTTCGACATTGCAGTACTGGACGATGTGGTGGTTTACGAGAACGCTTACACAGGAGAAGGACGCAAAAAAGTAGAAACACAGTACTCCCTCCTTGCTTCCATCGAAGGCACAGGCTCCAGAGAGTGGATCGTAGGCACAAGGTACCACCCAAAGGACCTCTACGGTATCCTTCAAGAGATGCAAGAACCTGTCTTCTCAGACGAAGGAGAGTACCAGTGTGATGAGTCCATCTACGAAATCTTTGAACGTCAAGTAGAATCAACAGGTGATGGCTTCGGTGAGTTCCTCTGGCCTAAGCAGAAACGTAAAGACGGTAAGTGGTTCGGTTTCGACGTAAAGGAACTAGCAAGGAAGAAAGCTAAGTACCTTGACCGTACCCAGTTCAGAGCACAGTACTACAACGATCCTTCTGATCCTGACTCTCGCCCAGTAGACTACGACAAGTTCCAGTACTACGAGCGTAGCCTCCTCAAGGAAGATAACGGACACTGGACGTACAATGGTAACAGACTAAACCTCATGGCGTCTATTGACTTCGCCTATAGCGTAAGGAAGAGAGCAGACTTTACAGCCATTGTGGTAGCAGGAGTGGACCATATGAACCGAGTGTACGTACTCGACATCAACCGATTCAAGACCTCTGACATCAGCGAGTACTTCAAGAATGTCCAAGCTTCTGTCTCCAAGTGGGGCTACCGTAAGCTTAGAGCAGAGGTCACAGCAGCCCAGAAGGCTATCGTCCAGTCCCTCAAGTATGACTACATCCTTCCCTACGGCTTGAACCTAGCAGTAGAAGAAGTGAAACCAACAAGACACCAAGGTTCAAAAGAAGAACGTATCGAAGCTATCTTAGTGCCACGCTACGACAATCTACAGGTATACCACTACAAAGGCGGCAACTGTCAAATCCTAGAGGAAGAGCTTGTAACAAACAACCCCCCTCACGATGACGTAAAGGATGCCTTGGCTACAGCAGTCGAAGGACTGATCAAACCACAGCAATCTTTCCGTAGGCACCGCCCGGATAACATCGTCTACAACACCCGCTTTGGAGGTAGAGTCTAAATGGCTGAGTCCTTAGACATTGAACATATGCTCTCCCCTGAGCACCTCGCCACAGAGATTTCCTCTAAGTGGTCCGAATGGAATACCCTCCGACAGCAGTGGGTAAACGAGCGTAGAGAGCTACGTAACTACCTCTATGCGACAGACACCTCAACAACGAGCAATGCTAAGCTTCCTTGGTCTAACTCCACAACCACCCCGAAGCTCACTCAGATCAAGGATAATCTCCACGCAAATCTCTTCTCTGCTCTCTTCCCTTCTCAGAACTACCTTCGTTGGCAGGGTACAACCTTTGACGATAACTCCAAGGCAAAGAAGCAGATCATCACCTCCTTCATGAAGGCTAAGCTCTCAGAGCAGTCATTCCCCAGTGTTGCCTCCCAGTTCCTTGATGATGTCATCGACTACGGCAATGCCTTTGGCTTCGTGAAGTACGAGAGAGACTACATCAAGAAGGAAGACGGAGACATCATCGAGAAGTTCGTAGGCCCAAGGGCTATCCGTATCTCCCCCTTCGACATCTGCTTCAACCCTACTGCAAGTTCCTTCGCTAAGTCCCCTAAGGTTGTTCGGTCCCTCCTAACCCTTGGTGACGTTAAGCGCCTCATCGAGAAAGAGAACCAAGAGGACCTTAATCCTGTCTTCGAGCGTATGCTCACTAACCGCCAAAGTGTCCTAGACTCCACCGATGTAACAAAGGGTGACGCCTACCGAGCAGATGGCTTCAGTGACATCAAGCACTACTACGGTTCAGGCTACGTGGAAATCCTCACCTTCTACGGTGACCTCTACGACACCTCCTCAGGCACCTTGATGACTGACCGTACCATCAGGATCATGGACAGAGCCTACCTCCTGAGCAACGAGGAGAATCCCTCATGGCTCGGCACAGCACCGTTCTTCCATGTTGGCTGGAGGGAACGCCCAGATAACCTATACGCCATGGGTCCACTAGACAACCTTGTAGGGATGCAGTACCGCATCGACCACCTAGAGAACCTCAAGGCTGACGTCTTTGATATGATCTCCTTACCTATGATGAAGATCAGAGGCTCAGTAGAAGACTTCGAGATTGCCCCCGGTGCCCGTATCTACGAAGGAGAAGAAGGTAGCGTAGAGTACCTCCGTCCTGACGGCACTGCACTAAATGCTGACTTCCAAATCTCTCAGCTAGAGAACAAGATGGAAGAGATGGCTGGTGCTCCTCGTCAAGCTATGGGTATCCGTACCCCCGGTGAGAAGACAGCCTTCGAGGTACAGTCCCTCGATAACGCTTCTGGTCGTATCTTCCAACACAAGTCTGCTCACATTGAGCGCACCTTCTTCGAGCCCATGTTCAACTACATGCTTGCTGAAGCTTCACGTAACATGAGCACCAAGGAGCAACTCCGAGTGGAGGAGGCTGGACGTACAGCTTTTGTTACCATCGAGAAAGCAGATGTAACAGGAGAAGGACGCCTCAAGTCTATCGGTGCCCGACACTTCGCAGAGAGAGCTCAACGAGTACAGAACCTCCAAGCTCTCCAACAGGTACGTCAGTCTGACCCCACAGTAGGGGCACACATCAGCGGCAAGAAGATTGCTGAGATCATGTCTGATGAACTAGGAGAACAAGACCTCTATGGAGAGAACATAACTATCCAAGAGCAAATGGAAACACAGCAAGCAAGTGTAGAAGCTCAAGTAGACTTCGAAGAACAGCAACAAGTAGCGACAGAACTAGGAATTTAATGCACTCAGCATGGACAAAGGGCACCTCCGGTCCCTCCAGAGCAACCCGTAAGAAGGAGGTCCTAGACTTCCGCAACGCATTTGACGAGTTAAGACCTTTGGTTGAAGCTCTTCAGAAGAAGCCTCAGGAGGCAGACTATGAGTCACCTTCTTGGGCTTACCACCAAGCCGACACCAACGGCTACAACAGAGCCCTAACCAAGGTGCTCGATCTGATTGACCTTAACGGTCGCAAACCAAAGGACTAACATGACAATTTTTTCTGATGATCCAAAACCAGTGGACACCCAGAACGCTAACCCCGCACAAGTAACCACTCTTGTCGATGAGTTAGTAGGCGAAGGTAAGAAGTTCAAGACTGTTGAAGACCTTGCAAAAGGTAAACAAGAGTCAGATACTTTCATCACTGAACTCCAAGCCAAGCTCACAAACGCTGAAGCAGAACTCCAAAAGCAGGACTACGCTTCTGAGCTACTCGCTACCCTACAGGACAAGACCGCTCAACTTGAGCCCAACCCTGTAGTGAACAGTCTTAACACTAACGACCAACCAGCCCTTAGTGCCGAAGACCTCAAGAGTCTTGTAGAAACTACTCTGTCTGAACGTGAACAGTCAGCTATCACCTCAAGTAACCTTAAGGCGGTAGAGGATGCAATGACCAAAGCCTATGGCACAGAAGCCTCAGTCAAGGTCAAGGAGAAGGCAACAGAATTGGGGATGTCCGTAGAAGACCTACAGACTATTGCCTCCAAATCTCCTTCTCTCTTCTTGCAGACAATGGGTCAACCCCCGCAACAAGCGGACCCCATGGTCTCAAGTACAGTCCACACAGACAACCTCAATCTGTCTTCCACCAAAAGGGACTCTACCTTCTACCGGAAACTCCGCAAGGAGAACCCTGATAGGTATCGTTCTGCTACTGTTCAAGCTCAAATGTTTGACGATAGGGTAGCACTGGGAGACTCATTCTACAATAGCTAAGGAGAAAAAGCTATGTCTGGTATGAATACTGGAAACAGTGGTCATCTTATCAGGGCTGAACTTTGGTCTAACGAACTGAAGGAAGTCCTTGAGGATGAACTACAGGCCACCAAGTATGTAAAAATGCTTGATGGTTTTGGAGATGGTACCACATTCACCATCCCCTCAATCGGCGCAGTTGAAGTCGATGACTACGCTGAAGACACGGCGGTACAGTACCGTCCACTCGATACTGGTGAGTTCCAATTCACTATCACTGAGTACCTGTCTTCTGCTACGTACATCACGAAGAAGAATAAGCAGGATGCGTTCTACATGAACCAACTTGTGTCTTCGTTTGTGCCTGCACAGAACCGTGCAATCATGGAACACTTCGAGAAAACTACTTTCGAAGCTCCTGAGTCCGGTATCAGTGCAAACTCTAACGAGGTAATCAACAGTAAGGCTCACCGCTTTGCTGGTGGTAACTCTGGTAAGATTGAAGTAGCTGACTTTGCTTACGCACGGTTGGCCTTGAAGACTGCCAATGTCCCAGACACTAATCTGGTGGCAATCGTTGACCCGTCAATCGAGTACGAGATGAATACCCTCGCTAACTTGACTAACGTGTCTAACAACCCTCGTTGGGAAGGTCTGGTATCTAGCGGTATCGCGACAGGTACTTCCTTCATCGCCAACATCTACGGCTTTGATGTGTACACTTCCAACCACCTGAAGACTGTAACTGACTCTGCTCTTCCTGAGCGTGACCAGTCTACAACCTTCGATGCTAGTGCTGTAACAGCGAAAGCTAACCACTTCTTCTCAGCCTCTAACGATGTGCTTCCTCTTGTAGGTGCATGGCGTCAGATGCCTGAAGTTGACTCTGAGTACAATAAAGACTTCCAGCGTGATGAGTATGTTACTACTGCTCGCTACGGTGTTAAGCTTTACCGCCCAGAGAACATGGTTACTATCGTTTGCAACACTGCTGTAGCTTAAGGAAAGGATAAGATATGTCTTGGACTAACTCTGACGGCCTTCTCGTTAAGTTCGGTACTGAAAAGGGTACACCTAATGTAACTGGCACACATGCCGTATCACCTGTACAATCGTTGGAGATTGCTGTGGACTGGGAAGACATCACGTCTGCCGCTTCACACATCGCCAATGTGAGTGTAACTGATGCGTTCATTCCTGCTGGTTCCTACATCAAAACAGCTACTCTGGTAGTCACAGAAGCTTGGACCTCCGCTGGTTCAGCTACTCTGGGTATCGGTTTGTGTCAGTCTGATGCTTCCACAGTTATTGATGCCGATGGTATTGATGCTGCGATTGCTAAGACTGCTCTGGCTGCTGATGATGGCATCCTCTGTGATGGTGCTCTTGTGGGTGGCGTAGCTACTGTCGGTTCTGCCGATGCGTATGTCTACTTCACTACTGGCACCGCTGCTTGGACTGCTGGGTCTGCCCGGATCGTTATCGAATACGTAACGGACGGTCTGTAAACCAACCTAGGGGGAGCTTAACGGTTCCCCCTAACCTACATCAAGAGGTGCTTTATGCCAACAGTTGAACACTCCGCTCTCACCACTGGGGAGCTTCATGAACCAAAGGGTGCAGACACTGCTACTTCTGGTGAGATTTATGTAGCCGATGGTCTGGGTTCAGGTTCTTGGGTAGGTCGGTCAGATACCTTCACTGTTCTGATACATGACATCTCTTCCTCCGGTGATACCTACATCCCTATACCATACGCAGGAACAGTGACAAAAGTTCAAACAGTCTTAGGTGGAGCCATTGCAGGTTCAGATGTAGTTTTTACAGTCTACAACTCAGCAGCAGCTTCTATGGGTACTTTAACAATAACTCAGTCAGGTTCAGCAGCAGGTGATGTAGACACTCTAGCCCCTAGTTCAAACAATACCCTAACAGCCTCTGACTGGATTAAGGTAAACTGTGACGGTGGAGCCACTTCCCACGTTGATACAGTACTCGTAATTTGTGTGGATGGTTCGTAATGAAATCTACTCTGCTCGAAATAGTACAATCAATCCTCTCTGATATGGACTCAGAAGAAGTGAACTCCATTGACGATACCTTAGAGGCACTCCAAGTTGCTTCTATCGTCAAGGACACATACAACGCTATGGTGGTGGCTAAGGAAATCCCTGAGCACCGTGGACTCTTGAAGCTCACAGCCCTAGGTGACTCTGACTACCCCACCCACTTCGAGTACCCAACAGATACCTCACAGTTCGAGAGCATCTGGTATAACGTGAGCACTTCAGGTTCTGTTGAGTACCGTGAGATAAAGTTCCTTGAGCCTCTGGATTTCCTTGAGGCCACAGACAACAACGACGACAACACCACTCAAGTCTTAGATAAGAACGGAGGGACCACCCTCTTCATCCGTAACGACCGGATGCCAAACTACTACACCTCCTTTGATGACCACTATATCGTCATGGACTCACACGACAACACCATCGACACCACTCTTCAGGCATCTAAGACAAGAGCTTACGGTATATCCTACCCTTCCTTCTCTATCGAGGATACCTTTACGCCTGACCTTGACGCCGAAATGTTTCCCCTCCTGTTGGCCGAGAGTAAGTCAGCTTGCTTCTCCCTCCTGAAGGTACAACCAGACCCGAAGGTAGAGCAGAGAGCTAGACGCCTAAGGAGTTACCTCCAGAACGATAGGTTCAAAACAAAGAAAGGAACTTCCTTAAGTGGATACGGTCGTTAACTTCAAGATGTCAAAGGACGGAGACTATACCGAGGTGACTACAAATAAAGTGAACGCTAAGTACACCGTTATACGACACTTCAGATTCCCATCGCTTTGGGTGATCACTTCAGACAGAGGAGATGTAGACGCAGACTTATCCCAGTCCTTCACCTCAAGGCCGCAGGCAGAGAACCACCTAACACGGTTCCTTAACAACAAGAAGTTTACTGCTGCTGCCTACGCAGATGCCCGAGGGAAGAAGAAGGCTCCACCTATTAAATACAAGAAGCCACGAGTAGTCAAGCCTAAGGAGGCGTAATGCCACTCTCCAGTAAGAACGTAGTTCAGTTCAACAAAGGTCTCATCACTGAAGCAGGAGAACTCACCTTCCCTGAAGGAGCTTCTGTAGACGAGTGTAATTGTGTCCCTGAACGCACTGGTGGCCGTAGGCGTAGACTAGGTATCGAGTACGAAGATGGGTACTCCCTTAGCTCCTTCTCTTCTACTGCTGCTAACCTCTTTCATACTTTCTCTTGGGAAAACGTAGGAGGAGAAGCATCCCTCCAGTACACCGGGGTACAGGTTGGCTCCACCCTCTACTTCTACAACAAGTCTCTGAGCCCCATCAGTGGACAAGAAGTCCCAGTCAGTGACGCTGACTCAACCACTTACTCAATAGACCTGACAGCATACGAGACAGCCACTGGGGATACCTCTCAGATTGAAGTTGAGGCCACCTCCTCGAAGGGTGCTCTGGTTATTGTCTCCTCGGCTATGTCTCCTATCTACCTAGAGCGAGATAACTCAACAGGTGTCTTCACCATCTCCTCTATTACCTTCCGCTTAAGAGACTTTGAGTGGCAAGGGGACCGTTCAACCTATGACGCTGAGGTCGCTACAGGCTCAGTAAGTACAGGCAGAGAGTACGATACGCAGAACACAGGCTGGGTAGGGACAAAGGGTGATGCTGCTCTCACCACCTACAAATCTGCTAATACTGCCTACCCTCCTCTTACCCACCCTTGGTACAGTGGTAAGGACGCTACTGACGACTTCGATGAGGCTGAGTGGCAGAAAGTATACTCTGGGTCTACCCTAATCGCTAATGGTCACTACATCCTTAGCCTCTTCGCAATGGATAGGGAGACGGCATCAGGTGTATCAGGTATTGGTACTGCCGCTGAGGCTACCCGCTTCAAGACTGCTGTGGCTTACGCAGGGAGGGTCTTCTACGCTGGCCTGAGGTCCGCTAAAAACTCCTCAAACATCTTCTTCTCTCGCCTACTGGACGACATCTCTGACTGCGGTGAATGTCTCCAAGTTAACGACCCCACATCAGAAGAGATCAGTGACCTACTGGACTCAGACGGTGGAGTAATCAGTATCCCAGAGGCCCACAACCTTATTCGCATGGAGTCCCTAGGTGCCTCCTTGTTTGTCTTTGCTGAGAACGGTATCTGGGAAATCAAGGGTGTTGATAATGTCTTCAAGGCTACCGAGTATTCTGTCAACAAGATCACAGATGTAGGTCTAGCAGTTGCAGGTTCCCTTGTTAAGAGTGATAGTTCCATCCTCTGGTGGTCTCACTCCGGGATACATAACCTAAGCTTCTCTTCAGAGTCTCTGGGGTATGTTGAGCAGAACATCTCCTTAAGTACCATTCAGACCTACTATGACGAGATAGGTGCTGACAGTAAATCTAAGGTTATTGCTGAGTATGACGCCATTAACAAGAAGGTCTACTGGTTGTACCCTGAGACTGGAGAAACGACCACCTCGAAGAAGAACAACTTCCTTATCTTGGACCTCTCTCTTCAGGCTTTCTTCCCTTGGACCATCGAAGATAGAACACTTAACACTCCCTTCATCGTGGGTACCTCCTTCTTCAGGGGGGTGGGCTACGGAGAAGTAGAACATGATGTAGTGGACTCCTCAGGTAATCTCGTCGTGGATAGTTCAGGAAACCAAGTGGTAGCAACGTATTCTGATGTCATCTTCTCAGGAGACTCTGAAGTAAAGTTCCTCGTAAGGGATGCTACCAACGGTAGTCTAACCTTCGCTACTTTCTCATCTCTCTCCTTTGGCGACTGGGGTGATGCAGACTACTCAAGCTACGCAGAAGCAGCTTATGACTTCCACGGGGACCTCACCACAAGAAAGACCGTTCCCTACATTACAGTCTACTCTAAGTTAACGGAGACTGGTTGGGAAGGAAACGAGGTTGACGGATACACCCCCACACGAGAAGGAGGGCTACTCTTGTCTGCCTACTGGGACTTCCGTACTGTCTCAACTTCGACCCCACAACAAGTGTACCGCTTCAAGTACAACCCCGTTGTTGACCCGGATGCCCTCAATACCTTCGGGTACCCACTTGATATTATCTCGACGAAGACCAGACTAAGAGGAAGAGGAAAAGTCTTGAAACTACGTTTTGAATCACAGACAGGAAAAGACTTTAACCTACTAGGTTACGGTATCGTAAGAGACACAGGAGGTAAGGTGTAATGAACCCATTCTTTTTTGCACTTCAAGCAATCGCCACAGTTGTCGGGGTAGGCGCTAGTCTGTCTCAGGCACGTACTCAGTCGAAGATGGTCAAGAAGCAAGTAGAGCGAGAGCAAGTAACAGCACGTCGAGAAAGACGTCAGGCTATTCGTCGTACCATCATTGCAAGAGAACAGCAGCGGTCTCAGGCATACGCTCAAGGCTTCGCAGGCTCCGGTCTTGCTGGTGTCCAAGGGTCTTCTGCCTCACAACTTGGCGGTAACCTAGGATTTGGTATGCAAGTCTCTGGTCTTAACCAGCAGATCACAGCCCTAAGTGGCCAAGCAGCCCAACAGGAAGCATTTGGTGACATCGCCTTCGGCCTCTCTGACGTCTTTGGTGGAGGTCAATCCCTCATGAGTAACTACAAATCTTTGAAGTCTTAGTAATGTTTGATCCGTTCACCTCTACTCAACCAGAACCACATGGTGCTCAGTTTGATCCTTTCAAGGCAGGAGAACTAGAGAAAACTCTGGAGACTCCTCCTGTAGCCAAGGAGTTTCAGAAGTCCATGTACCCTGATGTGTCTTCTCTCGCTAAGGAGACCATTGACTCTATGGTGGACAACGAGTTTACCTACGACCTTGACAGGGAAGCAGAGGCCCTAGCAGGGCAAGTTCAACAGGATGAACTTAGGGTAACTCTTGAGGAAGCAGCAGCCGAACAGACCGACACGGTAACTCTCCTGAAGAGCCTCCAAGAGAAGTCTCAGGAATCTCCTCTCTTCTCTACCTTCATCGATTCAGCCACTGTAGCTGTCTTTGCTACCTCAGACAACCGACACGCTAGAGAACTAGCAAAGAGGGAACTCTCAAGGTCTCTTATCCTCGTGAACGAACTTGATAGACGCCTAAGCAAGGAGGAGGACAGACCTTGGTGGAGAGACTTTAACCTATGGGGTGAGTTCGCTGATGTAGCCCTCACTGCCTCTGTTCCTTTTGCCTCCTCAGCTAAGACCAAGGCTCGGGTGAAGATTGCTCAAGACATCATGAACCTTCAACTTGCTGACATCACAGACGAAGAGTACCATACCCAGATAAGCACCTTACTGGACCAAGCAGCAGACCAAGGGTTCTTTACAGATGACTCTAGGCTCTTCTTTGGTGACCTCTTGTCCATCCTACCTGAGAGAGGGAAGGGTGCTGAGGCTCGCAAACAGGCTCTCTGGGGCACTGTAGACACTCTCCTAGCCCTCCCTGTTGCCACAGCCGCCAAGGTAGGCTCACGGGCCTTCAGGGTGGGCTCAGACCTACTCACTGCTCGCTCAGTAGCTAAGGTGTCTCTTGACGAGGCTGTCGAGTCAGCTATAGCTAACGATGTGGTACATGGTGCAGCCGCTATTGCACAGAATGCCACCCCTGCTGCTGGTCGTACCTCCTTCGACTTGCTTGAGTACCGCTCTGCGCCTACAGCTAAAGCCCTTAGGGACGTTGAGGACTCCTCACAAGCCTTCAAGGACCTCCAAGGGATCAACTTCGGTGAGGCTATCGACGATGCTAACTTCGCAGCAGCTAAGGCAGAGTACATGGCCGAAGTCAATGCAGCGAATATGGCCTCCGGTAGGAACGCTCTTATCGACTGGAACTTCGTTGATGACAGCACAGGTAACCTCTTCGCTCAACGTATGTTTGGCACAAAGACGGGGAGGTATTTCATCTCGGAAGCTAACGCCAAGACTTTTGCAAAAGAGATTGGAGGAGAAGTCCGTGAGGTACCTGATGTACCCGGCTCTTATGTAGTACTTAAGTCAGATAACGTACCTCGTGGCCCTGAGGGTGTAAAAGGTGCAGCACTTTGGCTTACCACTGAAGTAGACGAACTGGGCCTAGGCTTTTGGGCTCGCTACGGCTCTCCTCTG
>Ga0208793_1001396_pt1 | contig 14032 bp, 23 predicted proteins | sample 17_taG_FD_184092 | JGI IMG/M metagenome (GOLD analysis project Ga0208793, IMG submission 184092) | Marine viral communities from the Subarctic Pacific Ocean - 17_ETSP_OMZ_AT15314 metaG (SPAdes) (version 2) | ecosystem: Environmental > Aquatic > Marine > Oceanic | place: Pacific Ocean | collected...
TAAGCTGTTGGAATAACCAACTGCGTACCCTGCGCTGCAACGCGAAGACCGCGATCATCTTTCATGTCAGCAATCTGAATAAGGATTGCTTCAAGTGACACTTCAGACAAATCGGCTGGTGTTGCCAAAATGTTAGACTGGTTTCCAGCCTGTGTTGGGTGTGCTGCACTCAAAAGAGGAGCGCCATCACCACCATTCACAGTTGTCGCGGTATTCAAAATGTTAGCTGCTTTGATCTCTTTAGTAGAGGCCATTGAGCGAGCCAACGCTTTTGTATAGCGAGAAGCAATCGAACCATACTGGCCGTCTTCTTCAGCTTCTTCAGTGATTGAGAAAGCCAAAGCGATTGTTTCGTGCTGATAACGCGCAGTCCACTGTTGGGATGCTGCGTCATAAGAAACCGCAGAACCCTCTGATTTTGTTGGAGCATTTCCAAATCCGGATAAGAGAACGTCCTCTTCAAACGCTTTTTGTGAAGTGTTTGATTCAAAAACTGCCTCATACTCGGCTGGATAGCTGTCGTATTCGAGTCCGAAAAGAGTATTCAGACCCGGCTCAAGCATTTTAGCAAAATTTGCTCTATTCATAGCCATTGTTTATACCCTCCTTAGATGCCAGCACTGTCTTTAAGAAGATGCTCATTGATAAGCACTTCCATGACAGCGTTAGCCCCGAATGCATTTTCTGGTGAATCCACCAATGCAATCAGCTTACAAGTAGCAGCGCCAGCCGCCATTGTTCCACTGATTTCGAAGCCTGATTGACCAGTCGTTGTGGACCCAGCCCCAGCAACAGCATCGGCGCAGTTGCCGATATTGGTCTGAGCAGGGGAACCCGCTGACTGAACTTTGAACACAGTATATGGATCATCATATACATATGCGATGATGTCAGTAGCTACTGTGCCTGACGGCCAGTATTCACTATAGACGTAAGAACCGTCACTTGCTGTGTAAGACACACCCGCAAAAACACCAATGTTATTCACTTCCGTTGCCGAATGTGGAGTAACAACGCCATCTGCTGTGAGGATGCAAAGGTCACCTGTGAAGATGTTTTCTGCAAGACCACTTGTGATGGTGTATTGGTTAGTGCGAGGTGCATTACCGCTCATGTGACGAACTGGGACAAACCCAAAGGCTGCATCTGCATTTGCCATTTTTCGCTCCTTTTAGCGTTAATTTAGTCGCTTGCGGCAGAAAGAGATCTGCCACGACTGATTTCAGACTTCCGCTCTTGGTAGATTGGTTGTCCACTTCGCCGTCCTAACGCATCAAGATCTCCTGCAATTGACTCATTAAGCTCTTCGTTTTTACCAGAAAAGTAGTTCTGCTTTTGAACATGAACTTCTTCTGGCATTTCGCAGAGCAACATGCCTTCAATTCCAATTGATCCTGCCCACTGGCCGTGATTAATAGTTGGAAACAACTTACTTTTCACAGTATCAGCAGGGCGCGGTTCCCATCCTTCACGCATACGTTTGTATACGTTGTCTGGGCTATCCTTACCCTGAATCGAGGTAGCTACCCACCTTTGAACATAACCGGGACGTGCTTCGGGTGCATCCAAAAGTGATGGTGGTTTCCATGCCGTCATGGGACGAGATTCCTCATCACGCACGGAATTGCGAGCTTCGTTTGCGCGAACATTTCTTTTCTCAGACATTATTATTGGCTCCTTTGTTGACGCCGAATTTCGGCTTCGTATTTTTTAAGACCTTTTTCATCATTGATTCCAAGCTCTCTAGCCATTCTGAGTTGTTCTTGCGACATCCTCACTCTATTGCCCTTGTAGTTGGAAGAACCGCCTGTAGTTGGGGCGACTGGTGGTCTACTTTTCGTTCTTGCCTTACTAGGACTTGGCTCTGACGATATCTCAGGAAACATTTTTTGTAAACGGTTGTTTAAAACATGATAATATTCGTCAGAATTTTTGTCATAACCTTCTAGGTCAAGCTGAACATCAATTGAACGTGCCGCCGCTGTTTCGCGCTCGAAACCTTGAGCGTTAAACCAGTTATTGGCTTGCCACCACTGCATAGCTTTTTGTGGTGCTGGGTTTTGTGCAGCTTGTTGCGCTCGACCCACCGTAGGCGAAGCCGCCGCACGTTGTTGATTTTGTTGCTTCTGCATTTCGGCAATACGCATAGCAGCTCTCATGTCGGCCATTTGCTCTTGGAACGATACTTGAGCTTCTGTGTCACCTTCCTCAACAGCCTTGTGTAAGGCTGCTTTTGTTTGGTTATAGCGTTGATTAAACGCCTTCTCTGCGTTTTGCTGAGATCCTTGCTCCAAGCGCGACAGACGTTTCTGGAGTTGCTCATTCTGCTCCTGAATTTGCCTAGCCTGAATTTCAGCTTCTCGACGTTGACCGACTAGCTTTTGAATACGCTTCTGAACTTTTGGTCCATAGTCATCTTCTTTCGCTTCGGCCTGATCTTTTGCTTCTTCCCTAGCTTCTTGGGCTGGCTCATCGACCAATTCTATTTCAAAATCTTCTGGCTCACCTTTAGCTTTTTGAATTTCGGCTTCGATTTCTTCCAGAATTTGTTCTTTTTCTGCCATATCAATCACCCCACATATGCTGCGACTTCAACACCATCTGGCAAGATCGATGTGATTTCATCATCGTTCAGCAGAAGGAATTTGACGCCTTTTACAACAAGTTTCTGACCAGCGTATTTACCATAGGTCACGCGATCTCCAACCCTTGGAGATACATCAGACCGCCATCGTTGGCCTGTATCTCTGTCACGATACGCTAAGTCACCCAAGGCACACACGGTTCCATGAGCTGTTAGATATTCTTCGTTATCTTTGGATGATTCTGGCAGAAGAACTCCACCTGATGTTTTTGTCTTTGCCTGATTTGGCTGAACTAAAACTTTCCAGTTCAAGGGAACTGGTAATTGATGAGATCCAATAGTGGCATTGGTTTCTTCATCTGTAAATATTCGATCATGTTGATGAGACACGCTATACATCCTCTTCGTTTAATTTTTTCAATGTTTCGCGGATAACCTCAGAGGCTTGCATTAGACCCTCTGCGATCCCTACGTTTTTGTGGTATGCGTTGATGTCCGTCATGCGGCCATCAACCATATCTTCAGCTATCTCTAGCCGCCTTTTCTCCAGATTTTTTCTGATCTGTTGGAGCAGATCGCTTGTTGTCATCTTTCACAGCTCCTGACATTGAAACACCAGTAACGTGAACTTCAACATTTTTTGTTTCTGGCATTTAGTACCCCTTCTTTTTAGGCTTCGCCTTTTTCTTCATTACCTTCTTTTTGACAGACTTCATAGGTTTCTTTTTGCCATACTTCATTTTTTGTCCTCCTTTAGACATTAGTGATGAAAAACTTGCACGGTTCACTTAGACATTACCCCCAGATAATTCACGCGCCAATACTTTAAGTGTCTCTGAGAACCCCTTATCCAGCTCTTTAGCTGCCATAGCAAACTTTCGGGGAGATATCTCATCAGACTTGAGGCCACGGCGCTCTAAGAAGCTCTTAGCCGCTCTGATCTCTGCCTGTGCTACCTTTTTAACTGCTGCTCTTGCCATTATTTTTCTCCTAGCTCATCTAGCGAACCATAACCCATACCAACTGCCATTGGGACGGCATATGTGGGGATGCCTTTTTCCATTACTGCTTTTCTAAACTCTGGCGTGATTTTGAAGCCCTTGCTGCTGAACGCACCAAAATCTTCTGACTGTAGATTGATTTCATCGACAGAAACATCTTTAGAAAATGCCTTCAGCAATTTCTTCAGCCGATTTTGCACATCACGCTGGTAATAGTTTACTGTGCCGTCTTTGACCGTGTCTGCTGTGTGGCCACCAACTTTTGCAATCGCTTCCCGATCATTTGGAAATGCCAGATAGTCAACGTCTGGATCTTTAACAGCGTCATAGATGGAACGCCGCAATCCCTCGTCCAGCCACTTGTTTTGAGAAGACATTAAAGGACCGCCTTCTATTCCGTCATCAGGAATATTGGGTATTTTATCTATTTCTAATTGCAATGCTTGTTTCTTGTTTGCAATATCATCAGTAATATCAAACACACCTTTTTTAATGTCGTTTGAAAGCCAATCCACTGGTTTATCTTTTAAATATGCATAAACCATTTCTTGAGCAAAGTTGTTATTAGACCAATTGGTCCCCAATCTTGGTTGATTGGCAATCCATTTATTCACAAGTTCTTCTTCAAGATCAGTTAACTCGCCGCTTAAAGGAATTTCTGAAATTTCTTCATATTTTTTCATCTGTGACGGACGAACAAAGTTTTCACCACTTTTGATCTCTTTATTTAAGTCATGGATATTAGCCTCGTACCCCAATCTTCCGCGATCAAGATCACTTATAGATCTAAATATATCAGCCCGACCTTGACTTAAATCTCTACTTAAAGCATTAAAGTCATCGTACAAATCATCTAATTTTGACAGCGTTAGCGACTGATCGTAGTTCTGAATATAAGCTACTGATGGGTCAATATTCTGCTGCGGATCTGACTGTATTTCGCCAACATAACGAACTGTATCGCCGTCTTCATTCACATAATCTGCGTGGCGTGTGTGAAAAATTGTGGCAGCGTTATCCTCGCCAAAGTGGCCACTCTTTGGAAGCTGGTCTATTTTAATACGACCAGTAGGATCTGTATATTGAAATAAATTCTCTGTGTAATCCGTACCGCCCTCTGGGAAATAGATAGAATGCGTGGTGTCTCCTGCATCCATAGGATTAGGTTGCGATATCGCATAACGAGCCATAAAGTTTGGGGGATCGGCATTAAATTCGTCTTCAAGGAACTCTCTAACTCTTATTTCTAGCTCTTCTGAAAGGTTTTGTTCACCACCATACTGGTGAGCAAGAGCATCTTCTGAATATTGGAAAAATTCAGCATCGCCATCTGGGTCTATATATACCCAGTCCTTGCCTCTAAGGTCATCCAAATTTGTTCCTAATTTATTAGCTTGCTCTTCGAGGTATCCATCATCAAGTTCGTCTGGCCTTCTATAGCCAGCATCTGGAAGGTTATCTGCTAGAACTTCCATGTCGTCGTGCTTCATTTGGTATAAACTTGGCTGATCTTGCATAACTTGATCTACAGCTTCACTCACATCCATAGCTTCAGGTTCAGCTCCAAGAACACCTTCGGCTCGACGCACATTGGGAACTAAGCGTGGATCATTTTGCTCAAGATAATCAATAATTTCTTCTTTGGTTGTATTCTTGCCACTAAAGAAATCATCTGCCCCAGACCACTCAAGCTCATCTGGCTTTGCACCTGTCTTGATCATTGTAGCTTTTAGCTGTTCATACGGACCCTTCTTCTGTTTCAGCTCCATAGCTGCCTTCAAAGATGGGCTAAAGAGAATGTCATCTACCTGTAGCCGATTTGCACGTTCAGCCGCCTGTGCTGCTGTTATAGCGTCTGTGAGTGATGTCCCACCTGAAAGAGTAGGCGCTATTGTAATTTCTGGTTCAGGCGCAACCGACACTGGTGGTTCAGGCGCTCTGTTGGCTGCTCTGTTGCCTTTTGCAAACTTTCCTATTTTACTAAACAATCCAAAATATGGCGCGGTATATTGCTCTAAAAACTCTATACCGCCCAAAAGATCTCTAGAGAGCCTATCTTCTTGGTTTTCGTTCTGGAATGGAACTCTCTCAGCTAAGTAGCCAGCTCCAGCCTCGAACCCACCTTTGACACCGCTAAGTACACCCAAGCCTATATCTGCTGCGCCGCCATAGATTTTTTCGGCTCCAGTTGGACCGCCGGGGTAAAACTGCATTTTTGGCATTAACTGAGCCACACCTTGGCCTGTGAATGCATTTTTAAAACTTCTGCCAGCCCCAGTAGCTGTGTCAAACGCCTTATCAAAGGCATAATTACTAAAGGGTTTTTCACTGGTATCTCGCGGTGGCGCAACATATCCTTCTGGATCTGCGACTGGAACCATCATTGGATTGAATTTTAAGTAATCAGCATACGCCTGTGATGGAATATTAGGCTGTCCATCTGGACGAAACGCACCTTCGGGGAATCTTTTATCTGCCATATCACCAAGCCTTACATGACCAGTATCTGGCCTTAGTTTTGGGACCGGGGTTATCACAGTTATGACGCGCCCTAAAGTTAGATCGACGGCCCTTCTGGGCCTTCTTAATGGTCATCTTGGGATCGCCAAAGGTCACGCGCTTTACCTTGTCGCCATCCTTCACATAGACCACAGACTTTTTTTTGCCGTAAGATGTCTCGCCCTTGGAAATACGGCGCGGTTTATTCAGCGATACTTTTTTGCCTTTGTACGTTGCCATTATTTTTTTTCCTTGGGTAAGACACCAAAAAGTTGCTCTAATAAAGCATCATCTTCTGCGGATTGATTTGGATTATAATTTAACAATGGAGTATCTGTAGGTTCATCAAAATCAATTAAACGAACTCTTGCGTTTTGCTCACCTTCTGATGCTAATTTTGTTAGCCTGTGGTGACCATCAGATACAAATAACTCATTATTCTTCTTTATAACTAATGGGAGAGATCCAGAGCTTGATTCCGTTGTTTTAAAGTCTGGATTTACATTGGCTTGTGAAGCGTACATTGATCTAATCGGAAGAGTTGTTACTTCACCTTGCGCCATGCCAGAACTTAACCTTTTGTTTTCAAACTTATTTAGAAGTGGACCAACTGGCTTCACATCTTTAAATATAAATCCAGTTTGAGTAGGATCTATTTGTGGCGGCATTGCAGGCACAACCTCTTGCTCATCCTTAATAATCTGTATCTTTATGCTATTAGCCCTTCTAGGGTCTATTAGCCTCTGACGCGCAGCTCTATCCAGAAACTCTGCTAGAGCCTCTGGAGAGGCGTCTTCTAGCTTCTTAGGGTCAATAGCAGAATCTTTTGCGAGCTGCTCAATCTTTGGGTTTGAACGAACTTGGAAGCCAACCAGCTCACGTCCCAGAGATTTTGTTAATCTGCCTAATGCACCAAGACCAGCCATTACTTTTTCTTCTTCTTTTTCTTCATTTTTTTGAAGTCAGCACCAGTAATCTTGTTTTTTGGCTTGGCTTTAGATGCGATCTTTTTTTGCGCTGGGCTTAGTTTTTTCATTTCTTATGCACCTTCTGAATATCAAAGGACGCCTTCTTAACAGCGCCTTTATGTGGTTTGTATTCACCTTTCATCAGCTTGTAGCCTTTTCCAGACTTCATCCAATGGTATCCCTTGGGAGCTTCAACTGCTTTTTTTACCATTATTTTTCCCTCACAATATTCATCATCATATCTATAACAAGTTTTTGTTCATCTGTATAATATTCTGGCTCCCATTGTTTTACAGCGTAACCACGAATAAACGCATCCAATCCAGAAACATCTAACCATTTTTCAAACGGTCTTTTTTCCCCATAGTTTTCTTTAGCATATTCATAGCGTGATATATCATCTTGAATTTGTTGAGGAGTTTTTATACTTTGGATTACATCACGCAATTCTGCATATTCTTTGCTTCTTTTTGGTGCTGAATGTAGAAACTCACCAATTATTGCGTTTTGCAATTCTTCGCCTTGTAGTTCTGGGTCAAAAATATCTATCATTTCTTCCCCAGTAGGGCTATCTTCTGGTGAATAATACTCCATTCTTCTTTCATCTAAAGTGCCTTGGTCACGCAAATCACGCACCGTAATGTCACTAAACATTGGATACTGATCTTTGATCCCAGAAAGAACGCCAAGTTCAGACATTACTTCTTGCCTTTCCAGTTTACGCGCTTTGCGGATGTCTTGCGTTTAGCCGCTGACTTAGCCGATTTGCTTTTGCATTGCGCCATTGTTGGCCGACACGCAGGGTAGCCACCCTTAGTACGATCAGACCTACCACATGCGGCACCTGTCTTGCAATTAACCCAGCCCTTGCCCTTATTGCGGCCAAACCACTTGCGTAAGCTATCGCTGCTGCTACTTTTTTTTGGCACTTTTCTTACCCCAGTTCTTTGCGCCTACTTTTCGGCATTTTACTAAAGCTCCTGACCCATAAGCTGACGGCCACGTCCCACCATTGCGCGTATACCGCGCCTTTACTTTTCTATAACATGCATCGCGTTTGGGCTTTTTTGCTGGCATTATCTGCTCCACTTGTGGAAGAAGTTTGTTCGTATTATAATGTCTTTTTGGGAGAAAGGAATAAAATTATGGATGATGTAGACTTGGCTAGAGAGCTGATAATACTCAAGGCCAAAGATTTAGGAATGGACGATGAAAGCCTTAATGAGCTTGATGAAGTCGTTTGCAACATACTTGGAATTAAAGACGCAGATCCATTCATTTGGCCAGCCTAGCACGGTATTTCAAAATACGTTCTATTCTTTCTGGCGTCATCTTCACAGCAGGGATTTTTGTCTTTATAGCATGTGTTTTATGGGCTTCGTTCAATGGTTGTCCAGATTTTGTAAACCCGCCTTCCATTCCTTTGTAAATGTCATCAAAAATTAACCCTTGCGGCACAATGGGCAACGACCCAAAGTATTCCCCCTTAATTTGAGTGTTGTATGTTGAGTGAGGAACATTTGTTTTAGGTAAATTACCTTTTGGAGTGTTGAACATTAGGGGCGCTGATGTGTCTATTTTTGATGCGCCTAGACCAAACATACCAGCAGGCATTTCTCTTTGAGTTGGATCTGTAACACTGTATCTAGCTTCCGCTGGGCTTGGAAAGCCTTTATCCTGCATAGGCTTACTATCCATCAAACGGATAAAAGCCTTTCTTTTGGGAGAAGTTGTTGTTTCAGCCCACTCCCTGATTTTAGGTGACAAAACACCAACAAAATCAGGATCGACCTTTTCTTTCATAATTTTATCAAATTCTTTAGCTGATTTTTTTGTAATTTTTGCGTGTTTAATAAGCTCGCCCATTGATGCCCCAGTCATGGTAGCAAAATCGTTGGCGTCTGGGGCCATGCTTCCAGTTACTCCAAGAATATCTGCGCCATCAAATTGTTCAGCAAACTCTGTCGCTCTTTCGTCAATACGATCAATAATATTTTTATTCGACGCCCAGATTGCACCATCAGTTTGCGCGGCAGGGCCACGCATAAAGTCTACTCCAGCCTCAGTATAAACTGGCTCATCAAAAGTAACATCATTCACGCCTTTTATAAGTAAACCGCCAGAAGTTCTGTCGCCGTATAACGGTATGATAAATTTACCTTCCGTTTCCTGCCAAGAAATAGGTTGTCTAGGTAAATTTTCATTTAAATCTGTAAAGTTAACATCTGTATCAGAAACATAAACGTCTTTCATTCTTGTTTTTTGATACTTGAATGGATCTAGATCAGCCTTGTTAGCTTCTGTTGCAATTTTTTTAGCATATTTGGCTATTGATGTAAAAACACCCATCTACTTCTTGCCCTTATATCCAGACGCCCTAATCGCACGGCCCTGCTTCTCCGCTTGGGCCTTAGTCTTATAGACCTTGCCCTTGCTGCCCCATCGGTAGCCGCCCTTGACCTTGCGAACAGGCATATTAGCCGCCCAAGATTTCGTTCATCAGCTCATGGACATTGCCGCCGCCAAGCCGCATGACCTTTACCTTAACGTCACCCTCTTCAGGCATCATCATTTTGTCGTGATGGCAGTCGCAATCGTCTTCACCTTCACAGTCGCAATCATGCTCATACTCTTCATCGTATTCATCGCCAAGCATGTATTCTTGTTGGCAGAGCAATACAAAGTTTACGAGCTGCTCTTCAGTCATGTTCAAACCGTCAGCGTCATGCGGAAAACCCATTTTTGCAAAGAACAGATCTGCGTTTTCTTCCATATTTTCTACATTTATTTGAGCCATTTTAACCTCCTTTATGGGCGCATTCGTGGGCGCATTGATGTCATTGGGGCTGCACCCTCTTGTTGCATCTGGTTCATATTATACATCTGCTCTTGCTCTTCACGCAGACGCTGGAAATATGCATCCTCTTCTGCCATTTGACGCTCTGCGTCTGTCATGGGTGTGATCTCGCCGCTAGATCTTGCAGCATCCATTTGTGAAGGCGTCATACCCTCCATTTGGCCATCAACTTCGTAAGACATTTCCATATCTGGCATCGCGCCCACGACACTCTCAAACATCTCACGCTCTTTATCTGATAGAACGCCGCCGTTTTGAATGCGTTGACCAATTCCCATCAACTGTTGAGATGATTCTTCATCCATATCACCGGGGCGAATATTTTGGAGAAACTTCATCACCAGTTGAAAGTCTGGGTTCATCTGCATTTCTTCGTCCATAGTCTTAATCCTTTTCTATATTCCTGCACCAAAGGGGTTGTACCTGTCTTCGTATTCTTGCGGCCCATCAAACTCCATTTGATAGCTTGCGTCACTCAAAATTGTATTTTGTGTCTTAGGAAGACCGCCGTCTGTGCTAATAACATTACCCGCAGCATCATATTCTGTTACATTACCCATAGCGTCTGTCATCTTATATCCTGAGACATATTCTTCTTCCCCAGTATCCATTACCACATCACTACCTGTAGCAGTGTTGGCAAACTGACCCATCTCTAGATATTCACCATCAGGGGTTAAGTATGCCTTAGATCCATCCGCAAGTGTGACTTCACGAACCAGTTCATTTATTTTCTGACCGCTGGCGTATTTACGCAAATAGCTTGGGGAATATGCACCTAAACCACCACCCTTGTATCTTCGGGTATATGTCTCAGATGTGGGGCGTGTACTATATGTGTTCTCACGCCTAAATTGATCAGACGGCATACCCTCACCGACAAGACCCGGATCATTGGAGCCAGATTCACCTCCAGTACCACCTATTGTGTAACCCGGACCCGGTGCAGTATAGCCAGTTCTGGCGGCTATACTCCTGCGTGATTCACCTCGCGAAAGATCCCTCAATGCCCCATAAGCCATACCGTAAGGAGTTTTACTTAAAAATCCAGCAATTCCAGTCGGAGCTAAACCAGATCCGTAGGGCGTAGCACCTATTGAATTAGATATCCCAGACGCAAAGTTTCCTTGCAATCCACCGACAGCCGCCGCCTCTTCCGCTGTAACAAAGCCATCAGCATTTGTATCAGCCGCACGACCACCACTTCTAGCAAAGCCAGCACCAGCAGAGTTTATTCCACCGCCATCAAACTTATCTCTGGTGGCAGATACAACTGTACCGTCAGCTTTGGTGTATCCCCACTTATCATCTGTGTTCGTTGCACTATTTATATTCGCTTCAACAGCTTCTTTTGTTAAGCCTGTTGCCGTCGCTGTAGCAGCTATTGTTGCTGCTCTAGCTGCTGCTGCTTTTTTGTCTGCTATTGCCTTGGCCTTGGCCTCAACTGATTTTGGCCTCGACTTGGGTCTGAATGCTGCTAATTCAGGATTTGATTGAGATTTCACTCCCGCCGTCTTAGCGGTTTGAACGGCTTTGTCATATGCAATAGCTGCTTCTACAACAGCATTTTGGGCGGCAGATCCAGCCTTAGTACCTTGGGCCGCTTTTTCTGCTGTAGATAAGGCACTTCTCGCCTTTGCCCTAGCAACATTTGCTGCAAGTTGAGCGCCTGTGGCTACTTTGCCATCTGCATCCGCAACCCCACCGATCTCGCCTTTATCTGCGCTGTAGCCTGTTACATCATTCAGGCCTTCCGCTTCATCCATACCACCTTCGCCACCGCCGCCGCCGCCGCCTTCGAAAACAATCCTTGGCATAAATCCAAGGCCCATCATCTCCATAAGTCTAGTCATGCTACTTTCCTATGCCATTTTTCATCGCGCCTGCCACCGTCTGGGTATATACGCACACCATTCCCAATTTCTTTATCAGGATATTTCTTTGACACAGCCAATCGAACATCCCTAGCAAACTTAATAACTTCTCGGAAACCAAGCCTACACTGGAACTTAGTGAAGTAAAAAACTTCGCCGTCTTCCCGCGCATACGCCTCATCTCCATTCCACAAGTCACTGTCTATCTCTTCCTGAGTGAAAAATCCATAGGCGCAAAACCCTGTCACTTTTCCATCCACCCTATGAACCAAACACTTACCGTGCTTTATTGCATAGTACACAGAATTTCTCTGGCTCCAAACGCTTTTCTTCGCGTAGTACGGATCATTTAAGATCAAATCCATCACAGCGCCAAGTAAGCAGTGGTCCATTTTAAAAGCTCAGGTTGTAATTAAATCCGATTGTGGGGTCAGATTTATTTGAATCGGAATACTCAAATCGGCCACCTTTGCCGACATTTATGCCAAGTGTGCCAGAGTAATAGGGATCTGAGCCACTTTGTTTTTGCCGATTTGCCGTGACATCAAACATTCCCATGCGAGCGCCAATCCCGATCTTGGTGAAAGTCCCTACGTTTGAATTGCTAAAAGTTTGGTTCATGCTGGGGATATTCACATTTTCATCTGTAAATGTTCTAGCCCCAAGTAAAGATCCAGTCAGATCAAGATCGCCATCCATGAGCTGTAAGTCGCCGTCAACTCCAGCGCGAATGGTTTTTGATCTGACATCTGAGCTTAGAAAATCATCTGAAAAGTTTCCCCTCTGATCAGTGTACCCAATAGATGGGGTAATAGACCCCTCTTCGCCGCCAAATGTCTTTTTGATGTTGGCCTCTAAGATAGAGCCGCTTGGACCTGAACTGTATCGAAGATCACCAGAAACTGGCAGATCAAGTCCAGTCATATCAAGGCTCAAATCTCTTTTATTGTTAGGCATCAACCCATCCTTTGTTGTGGCTGTGGTTGTGGCTGTGGTTGTGGGGGCTGCGCTGCCACATTCATCTGTGGTTGTGGCATTGCGTCTGCAATTGCACTCAATGCACCCATATCACCAGCGCCCATCCTCTCGCGGATCTCTGCGACTTTGTTCATCAGGTATTTATTCATATCCATTGGAGGACCACCTTGTGGTCCACCCTGCGCGGGAGAAGGCACAGGGGGACCACCTTGTGGACCCTGCTGTGGTGGCAATCCACCAAAAGCAGCAGGATTAATTGGAGGGAGCCTATACTGGGGGTACATTGTTTTTAATTGCCTCCATTTGGATTTTAGCTGCGTTCTTTTCTCGTTCAAGCTGCAATTCTGCCTCTAGCTTGGTGACCTTGGCCTGCAAATCGGCTTGTGCCTTGGCCATGTCGATCTCCATATCCTGACGCGCCTCTGCCTCTTTGATCTGAATATTCGACTGAGCCTTGGCCTGATCTGCTTCGATCTGGGCTTGTGTTCTCGCCTTCAGAGCTTCTGTCTCCAACTTGGCCAGTTCTTGTGCGTATTGCAACGGATTTCCTTGCTGCCCTTGCTGACCACCCATGCCTCGGATTGCTTCGATCTGCTTCATCTGAGGTGACGCAGCCACAACTTGCGCTGCACGTTGGCTGATCAGGCGATCTTGCTCTGGATCTACATCCTCGAACTTGATCATCTTTTCTTTGAAATCGGGCAGTGGCGGCATTGGCATATTGACACTTGCTGCCATGCGTTGGCGATACAGCAGCGCGATATGTTCTGCGATGTGTGCGATCAACACAGGCTGCATTGCCTTCGCGCCGGGGTTGCCTGCCAGTGATGGATCTTGCAGGAACTGCATGTGAACCGCAATGTGCGCGTCATGGTCTTGCTCTGGGAATGCGCGGATTGGTTTGCCGTACATCACGCTCATGTTCTCATCAATTGGGTCCATCTGAACAGCGTCTTCTGGCTTCTTCAGTATCTCATCGATGTTTGGTATGCGGATCGCTTCGTACATCCGCTTATATGCTGAATACAAATCATGGAGCTGGGGAGCAGATCGCGCCATTTCCAAGACAGCTTGTGCCTGTGCGATGCGCTGGGCTGTAGAAAAGATATTCGGGTCCGACACTGGCACGATGTCAATGCGATCATCAAAGTCGCTGCGATAGATAACATCTGCCGCTCCAACCTTTGCAAAGCTGAACTCATCAGGCAAGTTCTCTGCGTTCAATTCAGCCAGCAGCTTGAACTCTTGACCCTGCGCGTAGTGTAACCGTT
>Ga0208793_1001398_pt1 | contig 14001 bp, 22 predicted proteins | sample 17_taG_FD_184092 | JGI IMG/M metagenome (GOLD analysis project Ga0208793, IMG submission 184092) | Marine viral communities from the Subarctic Pacific Ocean - 17_ETSP_OMZ_AT15314 metaG (SPAdes) (version 2) | ecosystem: Environmental > Aquatic > Marine > Oceanic | place: Pacific Ocean | collected...
GGAGCAATGGTTTTCTCTGCTCCACATGCCCTAGCTTCCACAGAGACGGCTTTATTACAGGTGACATAAAATTCCGGGTCTCCGTACTCACTATGAATCCAACCTAGCTCTATCCAGTCGTGTTCGCCTCCTGCTCTACATTCTCCAACTTCACCACGAGAAATCTGTCGCAGTTTTTGTTGTGTAATAACTTCTGTATATCCAAGCTTGTTAATCTTCCCAATAATCTGTGAACTGTTCGGTGCTGAATATGAACCTTCGTTGTGCAATTTAATCACTGCAGACTGAATGTCGCCGAATGTCCAGTATTGTAAATCTGAATACATAGCTTTTAGCTGTATGTCTGTCCATTCACTAGGTGCATCGTCACCCTTTGTATATCTTATTGAAAGCCATTGAACAATTTCTAAGAATTCATTCCAAGTAACGCCTACTTTACCTGCTTCTATAAGTTCTTCCATACTTGAAAGGACTGGTGCTTTTTCCCCATCTTCTACTATGTTTAGTGTTGCTTGGGCTTTTTCTAAATCGTCCTCGTAAGGACTTTGTATATCATCAGACACTTGTTTCTCCTATTTTATCTACTACTAAAGCAATAATGATGAGTTGCCCCACCATTATCACTAACTTTAAATGAATACCTGTAGTATGTCTACTACAGTTATTCCTCTAACTCTATCACGGAATGCAATAAATTACAAGTTATACTGTAATATCCCCAATAAAGCTAAAGTCTAGAGTTTTAAACTCTTCCCATCGTTCGTCGCCAATGTATGGTCTACCAGCATAATGCCAAGTAGAGTACAAAGCGAACAACTTTTTGTTCTTGTCATTTAGCATACACCAATACAAGTCTTGGTAAGAAACCCCTGCTTGTTCTAGTGCCACTAAAAACATCTTCATATCTGTATAAACTACTAAATCATTAGTCTTACACGGATAGGTTATTCTTTCTTCTTTGTCCATACTACTATGATATCACATTTCGGGATATACTACAAATCATTTGTTAACTTTTTTACTGATATACTTACTAACACACATAAATAGTTCTATAGGTATAGTTAATAGGTTTAGTTATTAGGTATAGTTCCAGTTCATCTGGCGTACTACTGTAGTTCATTTAACGAACCCCTGCAGTTCGCCTCTCGAACCCCTGTAGTTCATCTGACGATATACGGTGTTCGTCTCGCATACCACTACATATAGTGGGTAGTAAAAAACATACCACATATGGTATGCATCAAAAATCAAGTATGATATAATAAAGTATAAGGATATATAAGTGTTTCCTTCACTAATCTCCTTTTTCTGTCGGTATATGTACCCTTTAGCTGTCAAAAGCTTTAGGGTCCCCAAAAAAGCACGCAGCCGGAACGGTATAAACCCCATATCTAACCCCTTATACCAGAGGTCAAAAATTTTTATTTTTCATTTGCTTTATTCCCCACTCTGTGGTATACTTATATAGAGGCATAAAAAGCCGGTAAAGAAAGCACATTCATTACTGAAGCCTACTTACTGGCATAGATGGGGTAAAACATATTTCCTATAAGGGTTGGATGTCGCTCGCCCTTTTTTAATCTAAACTAAAACTCTAGATTTATTCTTGTCATATGACATTACACTGAAATAGCATTAGGCGGCGGGGAAACACAAAGATACGTTCTTTTTACTTATCCCCAGAATATTTAATCTGAATAGTAACAGGTTCGTCATCAGCTCCACCCATCTCAATCTTCTGTGGTTTAGACCATTTGTCGAAGCTTCTCTCTAGCCACCAAGCAGCAGCTTGCCATTGTCCACGACTTGCAGCAGTCTTAATACTGTTAAGGAAAATACCTTCTGCTTCTGCTCTTGCTTTCTCCATAGAGTTCAGAAAGTCACTATGTAAAGTCTGTAAACCTGCATCTCTATCATCTCTGCCTTTAGACAGCCAATTGTACAGAGTAACCTTGCTGATGCCAGCCATCCTAGCTGCGTCTTCAACGAAATAGCCCATTCTAAGCCAGTTTTGTACATTGATGATAAGTTCTGCATTTAGCTTACTTGGACGACCTACTTTATTATCTTTTTTCTTTTCAATACTCATTACATATATATTCTAGCATGGTATTTATTGACTCGATTGAAATATTAGATTACGTAAGGGTATATGGTATAATACTATATGGACTACATTCAAAAGGTAGAAGAACTTAAAGGTAAGCTTGAACAGCTAGCCATTATGCGTGGAGACGATGCTCTTTTAGGTTATGCAGAAGACATAGATACGACACGTTTAGACCCTGTAGCCGCTGTGCTGTACATCGGTACACTGACTACATACTTTGAAAACCTAGAACTCTTCAGCGAAGAGGAGAGAATAGAACTAAATCTATATAGAGAATACCAACCTCCTAGTACGTGGAGAAAAATCAAAATGGAGTGGGCAGAATAATTTAAAAAAATTTTTTCGCCTTTGTCTTACGCCTAACTTTTCAAACCTATAGAGATTAGTACCCCCCACCATATACACTACACATTCCAAAAATTGAGATTTATGCGGTCTGACGTCCGGACCCTTTTATATCGCTTGGTTAGCGATTTCACATGAGCCCCCCGCTTGTGCAATTTTCACAAGCTAGGGGCACTTGTGCATTTTGGTTATCCTTGCCCTTGAATAACCATTTCTTTATAGGTGGACTCGCCGATTCTTTTAGCTTCGGCGAATTTAGCCCCTAAGCCCTCGTCTGAAGGGCTTGTAATAGGGGTGTAGACGATTGTAGGGTATTTGCTACCTGCGTTTTGTAGTGTCTTTGTATACCCTTTACGGTTACCGCTGTTTAGGAAATCTTTTACAGTATATTTCCCCGCATTGTTAGCAACGGAACGGGCACCAAGTGGCATTGGTGTTGTACCTTTTTGAGTTGGTATAACGTAGCCCTTGAATGCTTTGTTATCGTCATATTCTTTTCCTAATTTACTTGTAGTGTTATTCATTTTATTTTTTCCTTCTAGAGAATTTACGTCAGAACTTGAACTTTTCAAGCCCCCTAAATTCTCAGTGTTTTTAAATGTCATACTATAAATATACGGCATCACCGTTTTATATGTAGTATTTCACAAAAAAATTTTTATTTCTATAAATATATTTAGACGGAAAAAAGTCAATTGCTAACAGGGTTTTTCAAGCCCCCTAAATTCTCTGTGTTTTTAAATGTCATACTATAAATATACGGCATCACCGTTTTATATGTAGTATTTCACAAAAAAATTTTTATTTCTATAAATATATTTAGACGGAAAAAAGTCAATTGCTAACAGGGTTTTTCACGGGTGCCCCTACACCCCCCGATATTTTTTTTCCGAAATTGAAAAATAATTTCATAATTTTACCCCTAAAAGTGCTTAAGACTTTTTAAAATAGGTGATAGCTTAGAATCTTTTCTAACCTAAATAAATACCGTGTAACTCGTTACACTCTAAATATTTACCGTGTAATTGGTTACACTCTAAATTATATTTCAGATTCAGAAATTCAGATTCAGAAATTGAATTTCAAATATAGGATTTTGATTTCCTTATATGTAGGATTTTGATTTCATATATACAGGATTCAGATTTCATATATTGGTAAAATTTACCATTTTAGAATCTAAGTTAATTGATATAAAAAATCTATATAAATATACTTAGATTTTATATACACTACATATGGTACCACTATATATGGTATAGAACATATGTTCGAACGCTCCAGTCACTAATACTTGGTCTAAATTTTTTTTTTCTTCCCGGACCATTAAAGAGCCCGAGATACTCCGGAGGATTTAATGGGTAGGCTGGGTTATTTGTATAACCCCCAGCTAACCATATCCCTCACGAATGAGGCGGCACTCTCAAAGTGCTCGTTCCACCCTGCGGCGTCTTCGCATGAGTAGAGTGAACAGTATTCACCACAACCCTCGTCCATTGCGTCTAATACCATTTCGAATTCTTTTACCTTCATGTTTTCCTCTCGTTGTTATAATACCAGTATATCACACATACTGGTATTATGCAAATTCATTTTAGGATTTTATCCTATTTTTTTAAGATTCTGAAAATCTTCTAAAGTGTTGGTAAAAATCCAATTAGATTCTTCTACCTTCGCCATGATAGAATCTTCACCTAATTCCCAAGCAATAAAATTAATATAGTCTCTTACTGCTTCTGCTTGTTCTCTGGTGTTGGTTACAGTAGAAAATTCGACTGATTCTTCCGTAATACCAAGCCATGAACCGTTACATTCTTTTAATGTCCATCCTTGTATCATTTTTTGGATTCCTTCTGAAGCATCCTCAATGACTTCTGGCACTGTTCTTAATGTTAATTCGTACATTTTTCACCTTCCGTTTTTCTGGTGGGGGTATACACCCCCCCCGTTATTTCATTACCCGTTGGTAATGAATGCTATCATTATGAACGTTAGAGACAGCATATCCAAAGTAAATTGGCTGTAGTCTCTTCTTAGTCCAAGTCCGTAACCCTTAGCATCTGTAAAGTACCAGTTGCCACGGGCTGTCTTTTTGTATCCTGTTATTGTTTGTTTTTTCATCATGTATATACTATATCACTTATTGTTATTTATGTCAAATCCTAAAAGCCTATAAACATTGGGCTTTTAAAATTATTTTAATTTTTTTTTCTTTTATTTAATATACTTCACTTAGTTTATTTCCGAAAAAGTCTAGTTCTTCCTCTATCATTTTCTTTTCGAATATGTCCCATGGTTGGATATATCCACAGTTAGAGTTCACACATAGGTGGAACACTTCTCCGAACGCTTCGAATCTTCCTAATTTTTTAACGTGCTTACACATTTTTCAACCTTTCGTTTTGTTGTATATATACTATATCATTTATTATTATTTATGTCAAATAGAGAAAGCCTATGAACACTGGGCTTATAGAATTATTTTATTTTTTTTTCTAAATTGCCGAACAAAAGCTTGAGGAAAAAAAGAAAGAGGAGTCTTCAGCTCCCCTCTCTAAAAAGACTAGCCCTCAAAATCTACACCTCGCAAGTGAGAAAGGGGGTATGTCTTATGAAACCTAGTTTAGTACTTATTGAAGACAAATGGGTGAATTTTTTAAAAACTTGTCACTAGTAACTATTGTGAAAGAAATTAAAAAAAGACTGGTGAGCGAATTAAATGCAATCAGCACTGCCGACAATAACGATACTAAAATAGACGAAATTAACTGGGGCGTATTCTCAACGAGGTTCAGTCTTGAGGGGTTAATAGATGGGTTAGACCATACAACTGACCTCGAAGACTTAGCCGAATGGGTACATGCTTACTGGGTTGCTTGTCTTGAATATACTTGGGAGCTTATTGAAGATGGTGAATATCACATCATCGGTGGCTATACCGAAGAGAAGAGAGCAAGTCACAACGCTATGAGAGTAAGCTACGACCTGCTAAGCCGTGAAGACCAATTAAAAGATATCTACGTAATTAAAAGCCTCTTAACTGAAAGCGAATGGCTTGAGATGGGTGGCGATATATACGAAGATGATTTTGAAAGGTATGACATAGGTTGGTAACCCCAACATATTGTGGTACTACATGTAGTGGTACTACATATGGGGTGCCTGTCTAGGTCTGGAGACCCAATGGAATTTTCTTGATTCTCTCCGGAGAAACATTACAAATCCGTATATGCTCCGGAGGATTTTCACAAGGTTTCAAGATTGTGAAAGTCGGGTACTTCAGAGCCTCTGTGCGAGGGCTATTTCCCAGTCTGTCTTCACAACCTTAACCTTATATTATAAGTATATCATACCTTTACAGATAATGCAAATCATTTATAAAGTTTTTTTTGAAGCTGGGTTATATTTCAAACCCAGTTTCAATATCGTCTAAGATTCTATTTGCAGTCTTTTGAATTCTGCTTAAAGATTCTTTAACTAATTTCTTAGTGTCTTCTTTGCCCCAGCTTGCTATATAACCGAAGCTGTAAGCGTCTTCGTCGCTATGGATGCCTAACGCTTCAGCCACTATGAAGGCGACGCCCTCGGCTTCTGTCTCATACCTAGCACGGTTTTGCCTATAGTCTTTAATATCTGCGTGCATAATCATATGAGCCACTTCGTGAATCAAAGTTTTAACTTTATATCCGAAATCTGCGTTTTCGTCTATAACAATTTTCTTTTCTTCGTGTGAGCAATAACCGTCTGCCCCTCGTGCGTTACCCATCACAACTTTGAAGCCATGAACATCTGCTAACCTAATGAAGTCTGCGAATACATCAAAGTCTGCGTTCGCCACTACATCTTTAACCATTGAAAATGTTGTTGTTAATTCATCACCTTCTGTTTGATTAATTCCAAACACTGGCACCGACATAAAGCCCATCATCTTTTTGGCTATTCTATGTGAAGAGTTAACCCCACAAAAATTTGTTCTAGCAAATTTATTCCAGATGGTCTTGCGTCCAAAAGAAGTACATCCTTTTTGTATGCAAACAAAGCCCATTCTAGGAGCTAATATCCACATAGCTTTTTCACCAGCTTTAATTGTTCTGCCGACTTTTTCCCACTGCTTAGCACCACGTACAGAAGATGGCATTGTGTCCCAGCCTCTTAATATAGTTTCAAGCCAAATCAGCTGGGTATTATTCCAACTATATGCCTTTTCACCTTTAACAAAGTGCAAGTAGCTTTTCCAGTCGTTAGATTCAATTAATGCATCAATAGAATTTTCCAGAGATGCCGATATATTCTCAACAATTTCTTGATTGCTAAGTTTATTTTTTGTAGTCATTTTTTACCTTTCGTATTTCCTTATAATATAAGTATATCATATATTCCAAATTAATGCAAATCAGATACAGGATTTTTTTACAAAAAAAAAGCTGGTACTAAGACCAGCCTTTTAATTTTAATCTTCAGAATCTAAAAGGTCTTTTAACCTTTCGTATTCTGCATAATTTTGTTCGGCTAATTCTTCCATTGTTATGATGGAATAGCCGTCAAAATAATTATCTTCACCGAAAAATTCTGCAATTTCTTCGTCAAAGTCTGACATAATGCAACCTTGTTCGGTTTCGTACACTTCTTTGAAGCGTAATTCGGATAAATCAGTATTCACTTTTTACCTACTTTCTATTAGTTTTTTATTTTCTCTTATTCATTTAACTAATAGACCCGAACCCTATTTGGTTTTAATTACTTGCTTAGGTAGTACAAATATAATCATGTACATAAAGCCCAGCCACAAGGGTAGTAAAGCCAAATCCAAGCCGTTGAAAATCCCATCGCCAGTTAAATCAAAACTGTTGATAAGATAATCACTGCAATATTGTTCTTTCACGTTGTTTCCTTTCAATTTATATAGCGAAGAGAAGTTTTTAGAACCTTCGTGTGCTATTCCCGTTCCTGCAGTTATTAAGTGGATTACAAGTTATGCGTTCGTATCGCTCCACTCTGCAAACTAATAAGGCTTCACAGTTGAAAGTTTAAAACCCCTCTCTCTGTCGCTATATTATAAGTATATCATACCTTGCAAATTAATGCAAGTTATTAAACTAAATATCTTAAATTATTTTTTAAGTAACCAAAACTAATATAAGCGTCCCCAGCTCTATCAAAAAATATTGGGAAGTGTTCCGTCGGGACCTCCGCCGTAATATCATCCTTGCCTGTTGGCTTATTTAGTATTTCAGATAGATGCATGGCAAAAACATAATTTCCCGATGCGTCTTCTTGGTCGTAATAACGTCCTAAATATTCTTTCATGATTTCCTTTCGTTTTTTTTTGGTGGTCTATTCTGTTGACACGATGACCAGTCGCCGAAACTTATTCAATTTTCCACCTAGCCTAAGCTAGTGGTATAAGAGTTACCCCTTTGCCGTGTGGGTGCCTGTGGACATTTCCTGTCCCGCAGGTGCATTCCACAGTACCGGCTTGGAATTCTCTTACGATGTAACCGTTAGTGGTCATATCGAGAGCCTTTCGTTTGATTCGCTTTTGAGGCTTTTCCTCAATCGCTTATATATATAGTATATCATACCTTGTTTTATTATGCAAATTCATTTGTAGATTTTTTTGGTGGGATGTAATGGCGTAAGGCAAAATCAAACAAAATCCTTACGCCACCGTGTAAACCTTGCTAGGCGTTTATTTAAAAACACCTAGTCTATCGTAGTCGTACCCACCTTTTTTAATTAGTAGGTCGAATACTGAACCGACACTCATGTCGGCTTTGTGGGTAGACTTAAGCAATTTCCAATCGCTTCTTTCTACGCCGTAGTATGTGTACTTCACACCGTTATTGAATTCAGCAGTTAGCTTTCTGTTGAATGTATTGAACCCGATGCTATTTAGCATTGAGCTTTGTACTTTTAATGTTCTTGTTAACATTTTTCGTCCTTTCGTTTTACCGTATATATACAGTATATCATACATTATGAAATACTGCAAATCTTATTTTTCGATTTCTAACAATCGCTGTAAAAGTCATATCGAAATTGTTTAGTTGCAACTGGGGCGTTAACCCCTTACTCTGTGCAGGTAGTTTCCGATAAGCTCACTATGAACAACAGGGACTGACAGGGACCCCCAGTGTCGCTGAGGTATCACCTAGGATAACCACAAGCGTCTTTGTGTGTGTCGAGTATGTTGCAGGAAGTTTCTTTTCGAGACTATGGACACTTTACGAGCCAATTTCTCAATAACTTCTACAGCCATTGTTAGTTAGTATATACTAAGTATATCATACATTCTTAGTATCTCCAAATCAATTCGGGAATTTTTTTTATCTTCCCGAATCCATTTGCATTTGGGCTTCGGCTTCTGCCTTTTCCATGCAGTCACCGCAGACCGCCTCGTCTTCTATGTAGAAGACAACAGCTAGGTCCCACTCAAATATTAAGTCGTCGCATCTTTGACAATGTAACATTTTTAACCTTCCGTTTTGTTGTATGTATTTATTATATCATACATGTTTGATTCATCCAAATCTTATTTTAGATTTTTATACAATTGCGAACCCCGTCGCCATCTATAAGCAAGTATCTCTTTTACCCTGCAGGGCAGTCGTACTACACTTATAGGTTTTCTTCGCACCTTATCTTCAACCCTAATTAAAGGCAATTATTATTCATCCGAAGATGGTTTTTATGCTGTTCACTTTCTCAAGTTCTCAACCGTATATAAATATAATATCATTGATTCTTTTTTCTGTCAAATTCCAAAAGCCTATAAACATTGAGGTTTCAAAATAATTTAAAAATAATTTTTGTTTCACGTGAAACCATATAAATCTAGACTTTTACTTTAGATTTTGCTCCAGTAGAACATATGTTCGATGAAATTTTTTAAAGATTTTTTTTTCTTTCCGGACCCATTAGTAAGCTAGGAATACTCCAGCCGGTTTCCCAGCCAGAGATTCCCTTCCCCAACGCCCAACGAAGGCTAGCATAGAATGCTAAACTAAAACGTTGGGGTACAAATTACTTGTACCTGTAGTCGGATTTCTTAGACTTACTGTATAAGTCCCAGAAATTAGATGGGTTCTTAGCAACGTATTGCTTAACAAACGCATCTCTAGAATTAAACGGTACTTGGTTCACGATGAACTTACCGATTAATCTGATAGCCCTATAAGACGATTTACCAACAGAAAAGCTTCCGTCAGCATTTCTAAATCTAGAATCGTTAAGATACGCTTGAACGCTCTTAGGCGACCTGTCAAAATAGTCTTGCATAGTTATTGTCTCTCTTTCTTGTACCCACCTTAGGTACAAGTAAACTATCGTGAAGCTCAACTAGTATATTGGTTATTCATACTCTTCGCTTTTAACAAACAAATGCACTCATCGCTTTTTATCAAACAAAATCTCATTTCGGGAACTCGTAGCTCAGTCTGTCCGTCAGACCACACACTGCTCACGCTCTCACGTACAGCTATCATAAGCTGCTACCCTCTCACAAGGATAAAGATGACTCTCACCTTATTGTGTGTGCCTTGGGTCTTGCTAGCCCGGTACGCTTGTTTTTCCCTGTTCTGCAACAGTCAAGCTCCTCCATCGGCTCAGTATGCATCCTACTTGCATGTAGGTACCGACCATATTCCCCGGGTTCCTCTCCCTATTTGTTTGGCATCGTTTATGAAAAAGTCAGCAACTTCAAATTACCCAACTTTAACCGTCTGCCGATAGTTTACTTCTACCTATTCAATTGTGTTAACAAGTTAACCTAGCCGCTCCTTATCTCGTTCCATTTCAACTCAGAGTCTATCAAGGATGCTATCCCCTTCTCTCGTCCACGTCTCACTTGGTTGCTAGTCCCAAGCTGTTTCTTATGAAATAAGTCGCTCTTTAACTTGTATCAAGGTGTTGAAGCCGAGCGTCCATTTGTACCTCATCGCTCATTGTGGAAGCTTCCCCAACCTCTTAATACTAGTATATCATACCTTGCAAATTAATGCAAATCATTTATATAAGTATCTTGTAACACACAAGATTACGTTTGGTTTCTCTATTTTCCCTGCAAGGTTTCCTCGACCTCTTCTGTGCTACAAGCTACTTACCTATAAGCGTTTCCCACGCCCTACTTATAGTTCAAACTCGCTATTGTGGTGCGAACTAATTTATAAATAGCTTGTAACACACCTTCATAGTTTCTTCGCCTAAGCTACTACCCACTATTACTACTATGTGCTACAAGCTACCTACCTCTGAACCTATTCGCCACTAGGGTATTAGGTTTCAGTAGTTAGCTTTACAACGGTAGACAATTAACGTGGTCTGCAATTAGTTGTTTCGTGTCTAGGTGGTAATGAGCCACCAACCATTATCATCTTCCGTTGTAATACTATTATATCATACTTATTAATATAATGCAAATCATTCTTTTGCTTTTAATACTTTTTGAACAGATTCCGTCAGCTGTGGGTCACTGAGTAGTTGTGCAACGTCTCTGTGAAAAGTTTCGTTACCCCAACCTTCGTGACTCCATGCGTCTAAAATATATTCTGTAAATATTTCTATTTGGTCTTTATAAGAACAATCTAACAGCAAAGTCGTTAGCTTCTTAGCTAGTTCCTGCTTGTCAGTAAAATGAGTTTCGTTTAAATCAACATCGTCTATGTCAACTTCACCGAATTCATTTAATTCAAATTTAGCCATTGTTTATCCTTTCGTTTATTGTATTATTATTATATCATATATTAGGATAAATTACAAATCTATCCTAATATTTTTATTTAGCTTGTGCTAATCTTTCTAATAACTCGTTAACAATTTTTGTTTCACGGTTATAAGAACCACTGCTATTTTTAGCTAGTGCATCTTCAAAGAATACAACTAATGCTTCCTGCATTAAGTCGTTTTCTTCAGTACTAAATTTTAATTTAGACATTGTTTATCCTTTCGGTTAATTTTTTTAATAGTCTTTTTTGACTTTCAACAGTTAAATTATTTAACAATGTATTATCTTCTAATTCTGTTATATTAATTAATTCTGCTGTCTCTCTAGTATATTTAGCCATTTTTTGTCCTTCCGTTGTTGTAATACTATTATATCATACTCTAGAATTTATTGCAAACTCTAGAGTACAATATTATTTAATTATTCGGTATCGGTAGAAGCGTCATGGTAATCGTCCATGCGTTCTAACAAATACGCTAGAAGTCTAATCACAGATTAGAATCTCCTTTCCGAAGAGTACTTCTATTCCTCTTCTGATTGGTATAGTTGTGCGTCCACAAATGCACCAAGGAACAGCTTCTCAACTGCATCTATTGATGAGACGGTGCTAGACCCACGAAATTCAATACCTTCTGGTAATTGAATCGGCTTGTCTAACATGTCATAGTCTCGGCATATTTCAGCTTCAACTATATTGTGGATGGCTTCAACACCAACTGGTACCATTGCCGAAGGTATCGGTGGGTAACAGTTACCTCTAAAATGCATTTTTACTGCATCTTCTAAGCTGTCTGTGTTACTTGCCATATCTACTGCTGTAGAGTATCCCATTGTTTTTCTCCTTTTCGTTGTGTTGTAATACTATTATATCATGGATTGTTTTATAATGCAAATGTAGTAGAGGATTATTTACCCTCTACCCATTCTGCTTGAAGTTCTTCTAGAACTTCCATACCCACCATCTGAATCAGTTGGTAGACGTTATAACGAAGCATGTCTAAAGGTGAATCACCTAAAGATTCTTCCAACCACATTAACCAAAACTCTTCACCTTGATAATTAGATGCAAAGTCAATTAAGTCGGTATTGTAAATCGGAACTAAGTTATCAGCTACCTCGTTAATTATGTCTTCGGGATATTTAGAATCCTTCAAATCATAACCCTCAAGGTTATCTAGAAAGTCTAGTTTTATGCTTTGTCTAGTAGTAGTAGTAGTCTCCATTTTTCGTCCTTTCGTTTGTGTATGTATTCATTATATCATAGATTGTTTTTTTTTGCAAATAGTAAAGAACCTCAGTTAAGAGGTTCCCCACAATTTTCGCAGTCGTAGTCGCCGAGAAAGAACAACTCCCCCGCATCCACCAACACCTCGTTAGGGATAGCAGTGAAGCAGTTGCCACAGTCCATCTGTGACTTCTCATTAAACTGCATGTCCTCTTCGGTCATGCCAGTGATAGCCTTGTAGATTTCGTAATTAGCAGTCATTTTTAACCTTTCGTTGTTGTATATATACACTATATCATATATATAGAAATAATGCAAATTTAAATTTTTTTTTATTTTTTTTTAAAAGTCAATGTTTATAGGGTTTTAGGATTTGGACAATATAACAATGTATGATATAATAGTAGTATGCTAAACAAATACGAGAGGGTATATAACTGGCTCATAAATGAGCTAGAAATAACCAAGCAAAATCATCCTTCAGAGGATGTCAGAGGTTGGTTGGCTATGCTTCAAGAAAGCGTAGAATATAATCTTTCTAAATTTGAAGACTAAGAAGTTAGTTTTCGGGGTGTGGTGAGCCTTCCAACAGAAATCACCAAGCCTACTTTTTTTATATATATTTTTAGCCCTCGCTCCAGCGGATTGCTCCAGCTAAATTTATTTTTTTTTATTTTTTTACATTATAGAATCCCTAATACTCCGGAGGCGCCATTAAGGGCTGCTTAATACTCCGGAGGCTTTTGTCTGGAGCGAATCTAGACCTATACTTTAGGTTCAGATTCAGCTGCCGGCTGCTGGGTTACCGATACATATCGGGTCCCCAGTCAATCCTTGCTTCAGCTTGCTGTTCCATCCTGTACTCAGCATCAAGATGGTCGTCATAGTCTCTAAGGTTCCATATGCCCCACTTGCAATACTCTGTATAGAACTTGAGAGTGTCAGCTAAGTTCTCTTTAAAAGACCTTTTACGCATAACTCTATCTCTATAAACAGCTAAGAAGAGCCTTACGTACTGAGGACGAGAGTTCACAAAGTAAACCACGCTTTTCCATGAACGTACCAGCTGGTGCTTGCAGCCATAGTATGTGCGACGAATCTTTGACTTTAGCCAAAAGAGTCCAAGTTCAAAGAATATGCCCACTTTAAAAAGGACTCTCATCAATAGCAACCTAACCGTTACGTTAGAGAACTTAGAACTAACAGCCATAGCACGGTCAAAGGGTGCATGTCTTACATCCATAGGTGCGTAAGACCATAGGAATTCTTCTACTTTTTTTAACATAATATCTCACTTTCGTTGTCTGAGTTATAATAATATCACAGATTATTTATTCTGTCAAGTATTAAAATAATAATTTATTTTCTGGGACTATTGGCTGGCTGCTGGCATCTTGTGTCATTATAAGTTTGTATATACTCCGGAGCAACATTATTAGCTGCTGAATACTCCAGATGCACAAGCGACTATTTCTTGTGAAAAAAATTTCACGAGGTCTGGTTTTTGTGATTTTTTCAAATGGGTTTGTTTTTACTCCCCTCCCGTCTGCATTCGACTGGAGCGAGACCCCTCTGCTTTTGCAGAAAACGTTGTCT
>Ga0208793_1001402_pt1 | contig 13944 bp, 20 predicted proteins | sample 17_taG_FD_184092 | JGI IMG/M metagenome (GOLD analysis project Ga0208793, IMG submission 184092) | Marine viral communities from the Subarctic Pacific Ocean - 17_ETSP_OMZ_AT15314 metaG (SPAdes) (version 2) | ecosystem: Environmental > Aquatic > Marine > Oceanic | place: Pacific Ocean | collected...
ATAGCAGACAGCGCTAAGGCTGCTGTAGTAGACGCCAAGCGGCGTGGTGGATCATATGGAAGGGCATTTGCATAATGGCTATCAGTTATCCTTTAGCGCTGCCTACGCATACGGGCATAGCTCAGATTGAACTAAGGGCGACTAACGCAGTTGCTTACAGCAGATCGCCCTTTACCTTCGCGGGTCAGGCTCACGCTTATGCTGGTAAGGCTTGGCAAGCTGATGTCACGTTGCCATCGATGAAGCGCGAAGATGCGGAAAGATGGGTGGCTTGGCTTATTTCGCTGAAGGGCCAGCTTGGCACGTTTTACCTTGGTGATCCTGTGGCGGCTACGCCACTGGGTTCAGCGCGTGATACGGATACTGTATTCACAAGCTCTGCCGTATCATCTGGCGGCACTATTACTGTAGACAGCGCGCCTACCAGCCAGACAGACTATCTCAAGGCTGGCGATTACGTTCAGGTGGGCACTGGAAGCGCTAGGCAGTTATTCAAGGTTCTTACAGATGTTGATACAAATGGCTTGGGCGAAGCGAGCATAGATGTATGGCCTGATGTAAGAACCAGCATTGCGGATAATACCTTGATAACCGTTCAAAATACTCAGGGTTTGTTCAGGTTGTCTAGCAATGAACAGGCGTTTAGCATAAATGAAGCAAGCATATATGGCATCACATTCGGAGCAATGGAAGCACTATGAGCCGAACAGTCCCATCAGCTTTACTTACAGCCCTTAGCCAGCCAGAGGTTCAACCTTATTACGCTGTTGATCTTGACTTCGACAGTGCTCCAATACGTCTGTGGACTGGGTACGGTGACAGAACTATATTTACCAATAGTTATACTGGTGGTGGTAGTCTACTAACTATAAGTGGATTAGAGGAAGCTAGTGACCTATCGGCTAAGAGCATCACCTTGTCTCTATCTGGTGTACCTTCTTCTTTAGTGTCGATAGCCTTGGACGAACCCTATCAGAGGCGTGAGTGTAAGGTTTACTTCGGCACTACAGATACTGCTGACCCTATAGAGGTCTTCAGTGGCCTCATGAATACTATGACCATTGAGGATAGTGGTGAGAGTAGCGTCATAACCTTAACCGTGGAAAGCAAACTGGTTAGGTTAGAAAAAGCCAGCAACCGCAGATACACAGAAGAAAACCATGTTGCACGGCACCCTAACGACACTTTCTTTTCTTATGTCACAAGTTTGCAGGATAAGGACGTAGTATGGGGCCGCGAGAAAGCCTAAACGACTACTTGAAGTCTGTATCAGACAAGCCCTTTGTATGGGGGCAGCATGATTGTCTTACGTTCACCAATGGCGCTTATAAAGCTATGTATGGCTGTGGCTGGGCTGATGACTGGCTTGGTCGTTATATGAAGGGTTCCGTTACCCTGCGCAGAAGCGAGCTAAAGAAAGAATTTGGGTTCTCAAGTTTTACCTCTGCCGTAGATAAGAAGCTACACCGTGTAGACCACATCCCGCCTCTTGGCGCGTTGGTTACAACTAAGGAGGCGCAAAGGTGGATTATAGGTGTGGCTATGGGTATTTGTACGGGCACTAAGGCTGTTTTCTTATCTAAGGAAGGTGTGCTATATTTGCCCCTAGATTACATTCACCAAGCATGGGTTAAACAGATATGAGCAAATACAAGCTAGGTGATTATACGGTAAAAAACTGGAATAGCTGGGATAGAGTTCCTAGAGATCCTTTAACCGTTGGCGTTATGATTACGCAAGGCATTGGCTACAGTGCAGCGGCAGCGGGTATTGCGGCGGGAACTATTGCTGCGGGGTTTGGGACTTACCTTGTAGGCTACCTAGCCACTACTGCAATCACCTCTTGGGCAATGAATGCTCTTGCACCTAAACCAGATCGTGGAGCTTTAACATCTGGTCAAATATTATCTAATGCTATTAGTGGAGTAGCCGCCCAAGACTTTGTTTACGGTAGGGTTCGTAAAGGCGGCATTGTCACATTCTTTGAGGCAACTGGTGATGAGAATAAGTACCTACATCAGATCATCGTCTTGGCTGGGCATGAGGTTCATAGTGTAGATGACATCTATATCAACGATCAGATAGCTACATTCAGTGGTGATTTTGTTACAACTGCTGGGTCTGGTGATGAGCAAGTTGACTGGGATAGCAAGATCCGCATTAAGAAATATGACGGTTCACAGACTACAGCGGATAGTGATTTAGTATCTGAGACAAGTGTAGACAGCAACTTCAAGGGGCTTGGCTTATCTTACCTTTATGTCAGATATGAGTATGACCAAGATGTTTTCGCTAGTGGCGTCCCTACTGTAACTGCTATTGTCAGAGGTAAGAAGGTTTATGACCCACGGACAACAAACACAGCATACAGTAACAACGCCGCATTATGTATTCGTGACTTTCTAACCTCATCTTATGGTTTAGCTGATACAGCTATTGATGATGTCTCCTTTGCCGCTGCTGCTAACGAATGTGATGAAAGCATAAGTCTATCAGGCGGTGGCACAGAAAACAGGTATGAGCTTAATGGTATAGTTCAAGCCAATAGGCCAGTGGGCGATGTACTGGGTGATATGGTTACAGCTTGCGCTGGTACATTGTTTTGGGGATCAGGTTACTGGAAGCTCAAAGCTGGAGCATATTCTGCACCTGTTAAAACCCTTACGCTTGATGACCTACGCAGCCCAATAAACTTAGACACTCGCATTACTATGCGGGATAACTTCAACAGGGTTTCCGGTACGTTTAACGATGCTGCACAAAACTGGATCACTGCTGATTATCCGCAACTGACTAGCACAACCAATGCTGGCAGCTTCGTTACTGGCGATGCTTACACAATCACAGAGGTTGGCAACACTAACTTTACTGCTTTAGGTGCTGCTTCTAATACTGTAGGTGTAACCTTTACAGCTACGGGTGCTGGCAGTGGAACAGGTAAAGCAAGTGCATTCTTAGGTCAGGATAATGGCGAAGAAGCTCTACTAGATTTACAGCTACCGTTTACCACTAGCGCATCTGCTGCACAGCGTCTTGCTAAGCTTACTTTGTTTAGGGGTCGTGAGCAGATGGCCTTCAGCGCTGACTTTGGCCTAGAGGCTTTCAGTGTAGAAGTTGGTGACATCATAGGCTTTACCAATGAGCGTTATGGCTTCTCTGCTAAAGAGTTTGAGGTTATTGGCTGGAAGTTTGCTTCTAATCAAGATGCTGGTGACTTACGCATTACACTGACGCTTAGAGAGACATCAGCAGCCGCCTTTGATTGGAATGCAGAAGAAACTGCTATCACAAGCAATGACACTACGTTGCCTAGTGTATCGGCGGGAACTAACATCCTTGGCCTTAGCTTGGCTGATGGTGGATCTGAGGTTCAAGGCGATGGCACAGTTGAGAATAGCTTAGTCGCAAGCTGGACTGCATCTACTAACTCTTTTGTCAGTTACTATGAAGTTGAGTGGGGCCAAACCAGCAGTGCTAATAGACAGTCGCTGACAACATCAGACAACACTGTAGTTTTAGCCCCTGTCATCGATGGTGTAGAATACACTGTAAGAGTTAGAAGCGTATCAGTTACGGGCTTCAGAGGGGCGTATGCTTCAGCTACAGCTACGTCTGGTGGCGACACTACTGCGCCAGCTTTACCTACATCACTGACAGCCTCTGGTCTTCTAGGCGGCATAGATATTGAGTGGGTTAATCCAGCGGATGCTGACTTTAGCCATGTCGAGATATACGAAAGCTCAGACAATACATTTGGCAATGCGTCTTATGTTGGTCGATCATCTGGCTCTAACTTTATCAGGGGGAACTTAAACCCTAACGTCACTAGATACTATTGGGTTAGGGCTGTAGACTTCTCAGGCAACCCAACATCCGTTGCTGAAGCTCAATTTGCTGGCCCTCAGAATGCTACAACCAAGCTGATTACGTCTGCTGATATTGGCAACGCTATCATACCTTATGAAGCACTCGATGCATCTCTTCAGACTACAATCATCAATAAGGCTAACACATCTGATCTAGCAGATTATGTATTGCAGACCACTTATGATCTGAGTGTTGACGCTGTAAATGAGCTAGAGACAAGCGCAGATAACTTAGCTGAGAAGGCGCTAGAGCTTGCTGTCAATGTGAGTGAAGCTCAAAGTACAATTACTGATGCTGGTATTGTCGTTAATCCTACGACTGGTGAAGTTACCATCCAAGCTGTTACATCCCTTGGAGATACAGTAAACCAAGTTCAGATTGACTTAGATGCTGCTGAAACTGCAATCAACCTTAGAGCTACACAAACATATGTGAATGACCAGATTGCTGCTGCTGTTTTGGATAGTGCAGACCTTGCATCACTTAATGCACTGATTGCCCGTGTTGATGATGTAGAGCTTACGATTGATGGCGGTGGGCCAGTCTTAGACGCCAATCAAATGGTCACTGGCGAGACTTACACAATCTATGCTGTAGGCACTACTGACTTCACTAGCTTTGGCGCTGACAGCAACACCGTAGGCCATACGTTTTACTCTACGGGTGCTGGCACAGGAACAGGTAAGGTACAAGAAGCTGGCGATACAGCTAGGATTAGTTTAGTTGCCTCTGGTACAGTATTTGATGTTGTAGATGGTAAAGTTAAAATCTCTGACGTTACCTCTGACATTACAGTTTTGCAGGGTCAGATTACTACTAAGGCATCATCTTCTGATCTTAATGACGTAAGCGGTCGAGTAACAGTAGCAGAAGAAAATATCGCAGCTATTGACACGGCCTCGATCACACAAAACTTAGTAGACTTGCAGGGTGTTGTAGATAGTCAAGATGACCTAAGCACCCTAAGCCTAAGAGACGTATTGGGGCGCTACAGAGATAGAGAATATTTGAATGCTGACATTGCTGTTGTTAGAACTGGCTTGCAAGCTGATGTAAACGATCAGAGGGTTGCTTTAGCTACGGCCAGAACTGAGCTAGGTGCTTTGATTGATAACAACTCTGCGCTTATAGTATCAGAGCAGACAGCTAGAGCCGATGCAGACAGTGCATTAGCAACAAGCATAACCACCTTAACAGCTTCAGTTGATAGTAACCTTGCAGCTATTGTAGCAGAACAGACAGCTAGAGTAGATGAAGACGGTGCATTAGCACAAAGCATAACTAATCTGTCAACTACAGTTGGCGACCAAACGGTTTCTATTTCCACTTTGTCAGAGTCCGTCAACGGTGTTGAGGGTAAATATGGCGTTGAGATTGATAACAATGGCAACATAAGTGGCTTCCAGTTATTATCAGGTGCTGGTTCACCTTCAGCTTTCAACATAAGGGCTGACCAGTTTAATGTCTTTGATGCTAATGGCAATGGTGGTAACTCAGTCTTCTCTATTCTAACTTCATCGACAACCCTTCCAAATGGCACTGTTGTTCCAGCAGGGGCTTATGTTGATAAAGTATTTGTCACGGATCTTTCAGCTACAGCAGCTTCAATCGGAAAGTTCCAGAGTTCTTCTGGTGGTGAAAGGGTTGAAATAGAGGATGACCGCATAAGCGTATTTGATAACAGCAACACATTGAGAGTTAGGATCGGTAGGTTGTAATGGCTTATGGATTTGAAATTAAAAATGCTAGTGGCGACACTATCTTAGATGACACAGATACCACAATGCGTGTCTTGCACATACAATATGTTGCATACAACACATCCCCAAGCTTTTCTGTACCCAGCTTTGATATTAACAAGGGTAATTATTATATGAGGGCGCACACTACCCCTGCGATTTATAATACCACTTCTTTGGGTGTTAGCTCTGTCTATGATAGTGTATCAGATAAGAATTATTCTTTCCCCGCTAGAAGTAGTTTATTTGCATACACATCTGGCTATTCAAATCAGTGCGGTCAAAACGCAAACCCTACCTTTAGTTGGAACAACAGTACCAAAGTAATGTCAGTTACTTCTGCTGGAGTAATATGGGATGACTACAGTATTCCTCAAAACTCAGGTACGCCGCCGAATGATCTTGGTAACTATCAGATAGTGTTTGTGGTGTTTGCATAATGGCTTATGGTATTCAGTTAATAAACCAGTTTGGAGAGGAACCCCTAGCAAGTGGGGGGTTGTTCTTTGAGAAAAGTAGCGGCACTTTAAGTTACGCACCAGTAGATGTAGGCTACTATGGCATTTGGAATGGCGTAAATTCTTCAGAGGATGCAATTTTCAACCCATCTTTGCTTAGGGGCGTTTCCCGTGGCGGAAGAAGATTTATGTCAGGGATGAGTTATAGGCTATCAAACGTGAACAGAGGTCTTTACCTGATGAGCGATGACCTTACGACAGCTTTGGATTTCTGGGATAGAGGCTCTCCAAATTCAATAGGCTCTACTGCTGATTCAAGAATCATACAATGGTCATCTGGGTTCTCAGGCACTGATTTAACTAGCAGTTGGTCTGGTTACGGTGCAAGTGGTACAAGGCGGCGAAGAGAACCCTTGGGTATTACAGGCACAACAGGAAACTCTTTAAGCAATATGCAAGAGGTGTTCTTTAAGCTAAATAGTAATGGCATACATATGTTCGGCTCTTGGTACAATCCTTACAACAACTTCTTTGGTTCTACCTCAAAAGGTATAGTCGCTTGGTGCCAAAGCTGGTATGCTGACGGGGATGGACAACAATATAAGGTGCTAACTACTGAGAAGCCTTCTGTTAGCGGAAGTTATGGAATGGAAGTTATGGACGCCAGCGGATCTACTATTTATGACAGCAGGTACACTGAGAAAGCTGCTAGGATTAAAGACCATATTCATATCTCTGCCTCTGATATGTCTGACTGCCTCAGTAATGGTACTGTATACAACTACCCTTTAAGGCAGAATATTTCTAATCCCTATATTGGTGGTGATACCCTTAATTCGAGCATCAGAGTTTTAAGCGGTAAAACCTCAACTTGGACATATCCACGACTGCAAGTGGTAACAATATCTGGCGTAGACAATTTGAGACTATCAAGAACTAGATATAGGTATGTGAGCAAGGGCAGTATGAGTGGCCCTACAGCGCAAAACTTTCAACGGGGTACTTACCTTATAGCTGATTTATAAAAGGACTAACAAAATGGCATGGTATAAGACAGGAACAGTTGCGGTAACAAACGCATCAACTACAGTTACAGGCACTGGTACTAACTTTGTATCAGGCGCTCAAGTCGGTGATGGCTTTCTTGGCCCTAACGAACTGCTGTATGAAATTACAGCAATCAACAGTGCAACATCACTTACGATTGCACCAGCTTATGGTGGAGCTACAGCATCAAGTCAAAACTACGCTATTGCCCCTACGCAAGGCTTAGTTGCTTCGTTAGCATCTGATGTAACTGACTTGATTACTGATTATCAGTCTGTTGTAGATAATGTTGGCGCTGGTAAGTTTGGTGATGGTTCTGCTGCCTCACCAGCTATTAGGTTTACCAACGATCAAGACACGGGCTTCTTCAGAGATACAGCTAATGAAATAGCTTTCGCTACTGCTGGAGTTAAGCGTGGTGAGTTTACTTCTAGTGGCCTTATTGTAGCTGGTAATATTTCTGCAAACAGGACCGCTGGCTATGGCGCATTAGAAGTTGGTGGACCATCTGGTGGCCTAATTGACCTCAAGGCTCCAGCGTCTGACGATTACGACGCTCGTATAATCTACACCGACGGTGTTAACCTGCAAATCTCCACACTAGCCGCTAATGAGCCTATCTTGTTGCGGCAGGGTAACGTAACTCGTTTAGAAACCACATCCACAGGTGCAAGCATCACGGGATCTTTAGGTATTGGCACAAGTTCGCCAGCTTATAATTTGGTCGTTGAAGCTGCTAGCCCAAGACTACAGTTATTAGCTACTGGAACAAATACTGGCACCAGTGGTATTTTGTTTGGCGATGCAGATACTGCAACCAGAGGCCAGATTAACTATAATCACGCAAACGAGGATTTGACCTTTATAGTTAATGGACAATCACGTCTAAATCTTAATTCTTTGAGCTTGGATGTCACTGGTAGGGTAAAAGCCACAGGTTACGTTGAAGCCAGTTTAGGCTCGGGCGGCATAGCCCTTACTCACAACGATGGTTACGGAAACGCCAATATAGCATTTAACCATACTTCAGGCACTCCTGAGCAAGATGGAAGTTCTGCCCGTATTGCGTCGGCGGTGGATGGCAACAGTGCTCAAATGGACTTTCAACTAAAGAGTAATGTTACGAGCGGCACAGCAGTAGCTGCTGTCTCCAAGCTAACTCTCACAGATACTGCGGCTACATTTGCTGATGACTTAGTTGTGGCCTCTGGTGGAATATACCTTGGCGGCACTGGGTCGGCTAATTATTTGGATGACTATGAGGAGGGGACTTTTACGCCTTCTGTGTCTAGCGGAACTATAAATAGTAGCGGCGGTACTTATACCAAAATTGGACGGGTAGTTCACTGCGCTGTAGTTTTTCATTCTGTTTCAGATACATCCAGTGGAAGCGCCTTTGGAATATCTGGGTTACCCTTTGACGCTGATCCCAATGGATACGCTTGGGGTTCATCCATGTGGAGAAACAACGGTTCAGGACAACATATCTGTTACATAACAGATAGCAACCAAGTGCGTTTTTATCACGGTTCAACTAGTGGAGCATATAGTAGCCTAACCCACAGCCAACTAACTAGTGGCGCAGGTGCGCACATTTTCTTCACTTATACCACACCAGCATAACCCACTGCATAGCTTTGGGTCGGACAGTCCAACCATCAAAGGAGATAAACGATGGCACTAACAGAAGAAACAGTACAAGACAAAATAGAGATCGTAGGCGAGTTCAAGCACGTTCAGGTTCGCTCCGCAGTGGTCATCAAGCGTGACGGTGTAGAGATCAGCCGATCCTTCTCACGCCATGTAGTAGCACCAACAGATGACATCACAGGTGAAAGCACTGAGGTACAAGCCATCTGTAACGCAGTTCACACCCAAGCGGTTAAGGATGCCTATGCCGCACACCTAGCCGCACAGGAGACACCATAATGGCTATCACTTACACTTGGACTATTCCAACATTGGAACACGAAATTGCTGACGGTGGCGTTTACATTGCTCACTGGCGCTGCACAGGCGTTGATGAAGATGGCAACTCAGCATCTAGCTATGGCACTTGTGGGCTAACCTACGATGCCTCTGCTGCTGACTTCACACCGTATGACGATATAACTGAGGCTCAAGCTCAAGGCTGGGTCTGGGGTCATGTATCACAAGCTGATACTGAAGCTGCTATTGCTTCTCAGATTGATGCGATAGCTAATCCAACCACTGAGGCAGGAGTGCCTTGGTAATAACCTAGAAAGGACATCAACATGGCTGAAGACAAAAAGGTCATTAAGATTGACGATGTAGAATACACTGAAGATCAACTGAGCGATGAAGCAAAGATTTGCATAAATCACGTTCAATCATTGGATCAGAAGATAAGTTCTGCTAGATTTAACTTAACGCAACTAGAGGTGGGCAGAGGCGCATTTATGTCAGCGCTGAAAACTCATCTGGATAAAGAGGCAGAATAATGTTTGAGAGGCTCGCAGTTATATTAGCAGTGTTTTTGCAGGCTGCGGGCCTCGTCTGGTATGTGTCAACTCTGCATAATAATGTTGAACTGAACATGCGTGAGATAGCTCGCCATGAAGTGCGCATAGCAAAGCTCGAAGAAACATCCCAGCAGCAGGCGCTAACTATGGCGCGGATTGACGAAAATATAAAGTCAATCAGATCCACCCTAGAACAGATGGCAGCAAAGTGATCTGTGCGCTGGCCGGTATAGCGGTTGGCGTTATCGTAGAGGGTCATGTGCTGTACAACGCTTGCATCTATAGATGTCCAAGCGGATTTTATTATCACTACCCATATGTTATAAGAATACCGTATAAATTTAAATGTCCACCAGCAGCAAAGGTGGGCAAAGGTGCCTGATGATAGATCCAGCGACAGCTATTATGGCGGCGGGTGCCGCATTTAACGCAATCAAGAAGGGTTGCCAGATCGGACGTGATCTGGAGGGTATGGCTGGTGATCTAGGGCGTTGGTCAAAAGCTATCTCCGACTTTGACTTTGCAGCTAAGCGCGTAGAAAACCCTAAGTGGTATCAGAATTTTGGCAGCGTAGAGCAGCAGGCAATGGATCTGTTCGTGCAGAAGAAGCAGCGCGAGAATATGCGTGATGATCTTCGCAAGATGATTAGTGAGACGCTTGGCCCATCAGCTTGGCAAGAGCTTATCAAGATGGAAAATGAGATACGCCAGAAGCAGAAGGATGCGCAGTACAAGCGAATTGAGCGCAAAGATACGATCATTGCTTGGTGTGCTGGTCTAGTTTTATTCCTGATTTGCGTTGGGGCTTTATTTGGCTTTGTCTGGGTGGCGGTGAAACGCTGATGGCAGACGGTGTAAGCGGCATAGGATCGGCACCATTTAACGTGCAGTCAGACATACATCAGCAAACGCAGACCCGTGAGCGTATAGAGGCGCATCTGGTGGAGCAGAGGGTAACAAAGGAGCATAGGGCCAACCACACGCATCTGGAGGCGCTCAGAGAGCAGAAGTTGGACTTAGGCAAGGCTTATGATAGGTTTGGCACTAAGACCACTGCTGACAGGCCGCAAGGCACCAACATAAATATAGAGGTTTAACATGGCTAATACCTTTGAGAAGATCCTGAAGTACAAGCTTATGCCGCGTCTGATGATGCTGGTAATGACGGTGATGTATATACGCTGTATAGAATGGGCGCTTCAACAGCCTGATCTTAGTACGCAGCAGAGTGCGCTTATTAGTGTTGTTAGTGGCGCTATGACTGGCGCATTTGCAGTATGGCTGGGGTCTGAGAAATGATGCAGTTTATAGCGCCAGTGGCAAATCTGGCTGGATCATGGCTGCAAGGCAAGGCTGATAAGAATGCAGCAGAGGCCAAGCTAAAGCTAACTGAGGCAGAGGCCAAAGCTAAAATCATGCTGTCTGAGAAGACCAGCGTTGCCGATTGGGAACGCATCATGGCAGAAGGCTCGCAGAACAGCTTTAAGGATGAATGGCTTGTGGCTTTGTTTTCGGTGCCGCTGGTGCTTTCTTTCTGTGGTGAGTGGGGGCGTACTGCCGTTGCGGAGGGGTTTGTAGCACTGGAAGCCATGCCAGACTGGTATCAATACACTTTAGGCGTTATAGTTGCTGCCAGCTTCGGGGTTCGCTCTGCAACAAAGTTCTTTAGGGGGAACAAATGACATTCAAATTATCACAGCGCAGCCTTGACCGGCTAGAAGGCGTAGACAGCCGCATGGTGGCAGTCGTTAAGATGGCAATCAATCTAACCAAGACTGACTTTGGCGTTGTGCAGGGTATGCGCACACTGGAGATGCAGAAAGCATTAGTTGCTAAGGGTGCCAGCCAAACCATGAAGAGCAAGCATCTGGATGGCCTTGCAGTCGATATAATGGCCTATATTTCGGGCAGGGGGTCATGGGAACTAAATCTTTATGATGATCTGGCAGACGCAATGGCAGAGGCAGCTAATTCACTTGGCATAAAAGTACGCTGGGGGGCTGCATGGCAGATCGACTGCATTGGCACATGGAAGGGCCAAGGCCGATCTATGGAAGATGCCATGAACGAATATGTGGATCTGCGAAGAAGTCAGGGCAGAAGGCCATTTATCGATGGCCCTCATTTTGAACTAATGATATGACGATCTGGGGTCAGCTTCGGCTGGCCTCACGAACCACCCAGAAATCTTAATATGCTGTCATCCATAGCCTGCTGCGTAAAATCGGCAGGCTTTATGCGTACAGTTTTGCCGGTCGGTGGGCCACGCAGTATAAACAAACGTATATCCATAGCCACATACGCAAATATTTGCGCATCACCATCAGCGCGTGTGAATGCGTAGTTCAATGGGCGACTGCGATCTGAGCGTGGTTTGTAGGTTGTCTTGACTTGCAGGGTCAATAGATCACCACTAGACGATTTTACCCAGAGGTCATCGTCTTGCATGTCTACCCGATGGCAGCGTATCCCGCGCTGCTCAAGTTCGGCGGCAACGAGAAACTCGCCTGCACGTCCGATGCTGCTTCTGTTGGCCACACATAAAAATACCGCATAATCAATGATTTGGCTACGCGGTATTTTGTATCGGTATATTTGACTGGCAATCTATAAGCGGCGCTCATCCTTTGTGCTTACGCGATATAGCTGCTGGCCATGAATGTAAGACGTTTTAACGATCCTGCGGCGCTCACGCAGGGTCTTCAGTCCAAGGTCAATATGCGTCACATCCTGCTCAATCATGCTGCACAAATCACCCACAGATAGCTCACCATGCCTCCGTAAGCACCGCTCAATTTCCTTGCGCAACGCTTCGATTGCCCAAGGTTTATGAGAATAAGGGTGCATATCATCTCGCCCAATCATGCGGCGGTGCATCCTTGCGTTTTCTATGGTGGCCATTTCCTTCCAGCGGTCTAGGAGTGTCATCTGTTCATTCATAGGCGTCTCTCCAACATGCTGCATAATGACATTATTTCCTCAGCGCGTTGCTTCATTGTGCGGCGCTCTGGGCCACGTCCAGCATCCATTCGCATAATATCTGCCTTGCGATTAATAGAGCGCACAATCATCAGCGGCGTTGGCTGATCTGGCCGCGTATCATCTTCATCAACATAATCGCCCACAGTTGAGCAGTTTTCGATCTTAGACAGATCCCATTTAGCCATTTTCGTTCTCCATTGTTTTATATTTCTTCCATCCGTACAGCGCTGCCGCCGCAAGGCATGTCACACCCACCTTACCAATGATCTGCCCGTCGATATGCGCGAGAGATCCAAAGGCCAGCCACAGGAAAAGCACACTGTCGATCACACTGCCAACCATACCGCTTGCAAGTATGCCGAGTGTTCTGCTGCGCTCTCTGATTTTGCTGTAGACTGCGAAGTCGCTTAGCTCTGACACGCCAAATGCGACAAGCGATGCTAATGCAATAAATGGATCAGCCAGCAAGTAAGACAGCACAGCGCCGACTGCTATTGCATAGAGCGCAAAGCGCGGGCCAAGCCACTCATGCACCGCGTCACGCAGCAGCAAGGCAGCGCCAATCATAAGCACACCGCTTGGTGCCATCACGCCAAAACCCACTGGAATAAGGCATGGCCCGTCAGGAACGCAGACAGTGCCGACATTCCCAATCATGTAGTTTGCGGCTGGTATTGTTAAAGCATATGCCGCTGCTGCTATATAACCTTTATTCATAGTAATATCCCCTGTTGAGGTCGTGTTTCCCAGCGAGCTGGGGTTTGCATGGCATCCCATCTATCTGCCATCTGTCTGGGTGATTTGTGGGGCAAGTGATGATTTTGAGCAATGTCTGTGCTATCTACGCTAGCAAAAGGCCATTGCTTGCCTGATAGTTGCATACCCCTAAGCATATGCAAAACTGGCATTCTCCCAAACTGCTGAGACAAAGCGTTAAATACTTCATCCATTTTGAAGCACCAAGGCTCTGAGAGAACCATTGCGTATTCTGCCGTTGATCCAACGCATACCCTTGGCCACTCCTCGCAAAGCGCCAACAATCGATATATTGGCTCATCCATATGCCAGACTGGTGCGCCTTTTTCTCCATGCGGCCATTCTCTGATAAGCGCATCTTGCTCTTGCGAGCCTGCGTCAATGACATCAGGAATAACTGCCCACGTTGTTGGGTAATCTAGCCACTTATCGCACCAATCGTAAAACTTATTCCAATCTGTAGCCTTGCCGCTTTTCCACTTGCTGAATGCACCGTTATCCAGCATCACGCTTTGACCAATCTGATGGCAGCGTGATACATCATCAGGACGCATATGAGACACGCAAAAGTGCCGCCCCGCTAGTTCAAGCAAGGCTGCAATCGGTGTGATT
>Ga0208793_1001412_pt1 | contig 13873 bp, 20 predicted proteins | sample 17_taG_FD_184092 | JGI IMG/M metagenome (GOLD analysis project Ga0208793, IMG submission 184092) | Marine viral communities from the Subarctic Pacific Ocean - 17_ETSP_OMZ_AT15314 metaG (SPAdes) (version 2) | ecosystem: Environmental > Aquatic > Marine > Oceanic | place: Pacific Ocean | collected...
GTAAATTAGATCTTGCATCCTTAGAAACGCTATGCCCTTCAGATTGTAATTGTTTTTTAGCAATGTAATTATTTATGTTTTCTTCAGCTTTATTTCTTATGTCACTTAGAAAACTATTAACAGTCTCTGTTTGCTTGGAGTCATACAATTTATAAGCTTTTATATTTCTAACTATATGTTTTTGAAAAGGAGTTAGATTCTCAAATCCATCTGCATCTGGCGATATGATTGCCAACTTAAGAGAATCTATATTACGATCTCGTGCAGCTATAGTAAGATAGTTTTTTAATTCTTCAGATTTAAAATTTGTAATTAAACCTGCATCTACAGAAACTCCTTCGTCTATATACGCTAAAAACTTATCTTCAAGTTTACCTAATATTTCTACTGACTTAGTTATAGAAACATTCAAGTCTGTAATAGAATCAGAATTTGTTACTGGGTCCTTAAAATTATTGTATATATTATTTAACTCAGAGAATGTATCTGAGCTAATTCTTCCTATATCAGTTTCAGTTAACAGCTTGAAACTATTATAATCTATTTTTGCTTTTTCTTTTATAGAAGCTATTTCATCTGACTCAGTTTCTTTAAGTATTCTTTTTCTTTCAATCTCCTGATCTTCAGCTTGTCTATAATCCCCAGAAAGACTTTCTGCAAAAGACATAACATTACCTAAATCTTCTGCACTAAGATCTTTAGTATATTGTAGTATATTTTTTAAGTCTTCCTGATATTCTTTTTCTAAAAAAGTTGTAACTTCACCATCAGTTCTTATTGCTAACTCAAATTGAGTTCTTTGATAATCGTTCATCATAAACTTAGGATAAATGCCTTCTAGCTTACCAAAGACATAAGCAGTTTTTAATGCAATCTCATGTTGCTTAGAGGTCCCCCGATTAATTAAGAAAGCCTCTTCAGCATCTTGATTCTTAGCAACTCTAGCTTCTATAAATGCATCAAGTTTTTTAGGGTCTTGATTTGCTTTCCCAAACTCGTATGCAGTAACACTGTCATCTTTATTTGATAAAAGAATATGCTCACCAAGTTTTGTTCTTTGTCTACTAGCATTTAACTTACCTAAAGATAGTTCTGTTTTAGCAAGCTCTAACGCTCCCTGTTGCTCTATGTAGTTTGTATAAATAGTTGGTTTGCCATTTTGCTCAGTGCTAAATGCCATGTTCTTAAGGTATTCGTTTAAAGCACCAGTAACTTTGCCAATGTTATCGGGATCGTCTTGATATTTTAGAACAAGTTCATTTGTTTTTCTTTGTATATCAATTGATACTTCGTTCTGATACCTGTCTAGTATTACTCTTTGGTAAGCTTGTCCTGCTGTTCTTCCTAGAAAGCCTTCTCCATTTAATTCGTTTAGTGCTTCTGGTTTTCCAGTTAAAGGATTAATATTAACAATAGACTTTGAGTCAGCTTGAAACCCTAGTTCTGTACCTTCTTTAGTGGCTTGAGCACCCATTTCTTTAATAGATGCTTGAACAATTTGGTTGGCTGCTCGACCAATACCACTATACTTTTCTACACCGCCAGTATTTACAGCCCTAACACCAACAGGTCCAACTGAAGTGCTTCCCAATCTTTCTCTTATTACTGGCATTAGGCTACGTCCTTATTGCTTTTAAATATATTACTAACAGAAGGAGGCATGTTAAGAGCTATGTCAGCTATATTAGTTAAGAAGTTAGCATTAGATGTAGCCCTCATTCCTGCTGCTGCATTTTGACCATATGTATAAGATGTTGCAGCTTGGGCTGCATACTTTGCCTCAAGAAGTCCAGATTGTCTTTCTATATTACCAATGTCTTCCCCCATTATCTCTCTATTTTTCTTAAGGTAAGCATCTACAGATCTTTGAGAAGAGGCAATCTTTGCACTAAAAAAAGCGGTGTTCTGTTTTTCAGCTTCTAGTGCTTCATTTATTCTTCTATTACTTGCGTCTATAGCCTGAGCTTTTGCTAAGAATAACTCAGAAACATACTGACGAGCTTCAAGCTGACCAATTTTCTTTCTTTCTTCCGCAGCTTTTTTTTCTGCACTTCTTTGTTGTAAAGTACCTACAATACTTAAACCTGCTGCTATTAAGGGTAACATCAGAAAGATACCTCCGCGACTAAACCATTAACTTGTATAAACATAGGTGCAGTTTGAGTTACTGTAATCTGAGGATCTTTATTATATCCCAATAAATAGAACTCCCTTTTGCCTGTGACCGCTTGCCTTGGTTGGCTAAAGTCATTGTTTACTTTTCTTATAATTAACTTTTTGCTATTTACTGAAACAGAAAGAGTTTCAGATAAATCCAAAATTACTCTAGATAAACTTCTAGGCTGCCCTGTTTCTGGGCCGATTGCAGTATTAACATCTATAGGGTTAGTCTTTAACTCTACATCAAAACCGAAACCTACCTGACAGCTTGTGAGAGAGGCGTCTACAGACGAAACGTCAATCTGACCACCAGACACAGTAAACTTACCTAAGTAGTCTGTAGAGCTTATTACATCGACTTCTGCACCATTCTCAAAAAAGTTTGATACAGTAAACACTCCTGCTGTGCCAGTATATGTGTTCCCAAGATCTAAGCTTACATTCTGATTTAACTCAGTAAACACAAAGCTTTTTGTTCCTGATCCTAGATCTGTTTTAATAATAGCAAAGACACGATTACCAATAGCGGTAACAGAATGAAATGCACCATTAGTTTCGAACCTTGTCCATCCTGCAACTCCTTCAATACGATTTAAATTGTAAACAGCAATTTCTCCTGTAAAGTTTTGAGCAAACACAAATGATTCAGAAGTATTTACTGCTCCACTAATTACGCACATTTGGACAGGATCACTTATTAAATGAGAAGAAAGCAGTGAAATAGGATCGGCTTTATAAGCTTGTTCGCTATCATCAAATACAAATTGACGTAACATTTTGCCACCAATCTGAGTAAATATTGTAGCACCATAGAAAGGTTGTGGCCTTACAAATCCAGATCCAAAAGCAGTCTGTCTTTTTACCCTAGCATTTGTAGGCGTAATAGGTTGGTTCTCAAATGTAGGAATAAAAAACTCAGAACCTGCCGTAAAAATATGTATGTCTCTGTTAGAAACAAAGTGACGTATCGTAGCCACCTCACCAATACTCATTACAAGTTCTAGCGAATCATCATCAGCAGCTTCACCAATGTCAAAGTTATAATACAACCCAGACTTACTAGCCCACACAGTATCAGGCTGTGCAAGCGTACCTCCAAACCATAACCTGTTTTCATGAAATCCAACAGCAGCAGGATAACCACGCAATGAAGAATATGATTGCTCCATCCATTGTTGTGTCGGTGCATGAGTTACTACTTGTATATTACCACCACCATCTTCAGTAGTATTTGCAGAAGCTCCTGCGGTAATAGTATATCTATTCTCATCAATTACTCTTTGTATAGATCTAGAACCATTTATTTGAGCAGCATTTATACCCCCAACAGCAGAAGCATTTCTTATAGTAATAGAATTACCTGCACTCATCCCATGATTTACATGCGTAATTTCTATTGTTGAAGAACCATCAATAGTTCTTAAAGCATTAGGTATTAACTCTACAAACAATTCATCGACTACATCTCCTGTAGCCTGAGTAGAAGACTGAACAGAAGTAATAAGTATTTCAGAGCCATGATATAATAAGGTAAGCCCAACATGTTTGCCAGTAGTATCAAAGTAAGGAGAACTTACTGTAAGAGAAATACCAGTGCCAGTGCTAGCAGAAGGATCTAGTGTTACTCCTGTTGAGTGAAAAGGGTAATATGGTTGATAAGTTTTTGCATTTCCTGCTTGAAGTTGAAAAGTAAACTGCTCTACTTGAAAACTATTAAGTCCAGTTCTTACTATTTGCTGACACATAAAAGTATTATGACAAAGAAACAATACATCGCCACCTTGGGCATATGTCATTTCATGCAAGTATGTTTCATCCCATTGTAATGTTGCACCGTTAATGTCTTGCGTAAGTGTAGTTGCCAAACTTAACGCACCAGTAATAGGATTAATAAAAAATATCTCACACTTTTGATGAGAGAAAGCTATTATATATTGTTCATCATCTGAGAAAACAAAAGGTATTAATCTTACTTGCTGTCTTATAGAAGTGTTTTCTGTAATAGATGTGAAATCATGTAATGCTTGAAAGCCACCACGTTTAGCAACACCTCCCTCAGTTCTTATAAAAAAATTCTTAACACTTTGAGCAGAGGAGTTATAAATAGCAGAATCCGTCCTTGAAACCAAAGACGGACTAATCTCTCCATATTGAAAGTTTGTAATCGGTATTCGTGCTTTTTGCATTAGCTGCGCCTATTCGTAATAAACCTCGATGTCGTAACTTTTCTTGTTGTTTGTTGTTGAGAATCAGTTGATCTGGCTTTAGCTAAAAGTTGTGTGTATTGATTTTGCATTAACGATGATAAAGATGCATCCCTTATTAAAGCAGTAGAGAAAACCACAGCCATTGCATACTCTACGCATACAGAAAAATAAGAAGGCCAGTCTACCTCTTGTGCTCTATAAGTAAAATCAGCAATTAAAGAATCATTAGCAGACGCATCACAAAAAGCTTTATTACCATATATATTATACTCTATAGCAAGATCATTAACTGTAATAGCATGGACAAATAAATTATCTGGTAGTTGATATGCAGAATTAAATCTGCCTGTAGGTGCATCGGTTAATCTATTTAATATAGATTGGTTTGTAGCAAAACGCCATCTAGTAGATGTTAAGTTAGTTCGAGCAATATCTTCATACATATTACCTGCAATCAAAGCTTCTGAGGTATCATCATCAAAAGAAGTAATAGGCTCTGCACCAATTAAGATGAGAGCGCGACTACAAATATCAATTGCACTATTAGCAGGTGTACTTAATGCCATGTTGAAGTATGGGGGCTATTGCCCCCACCCCTATTAGTTGTTGTCTAAGACTTCGTAGATACCGTTATCGTCGATAGCTACTGCGCCCATTGACATCATTGAAGTTGCTAAGTGAGCAACTTTCATAGGTACATAGTTTACCTCAGTTGATACATCTGAGTTAATACCAATACCCATAGCTGTTGTATGGTAAGCAAAGTTCTTGCCTCCTGCTACAGCAGACGTTGAGAAGATCTTGAAACCCAAGAACTCTTTCATTGTCATGCCACCTGCAAACGGTAAGTTTTGAGGACCAACAAAGTCTGAAGATGCAAACTCATTAATATTAAATAAGTCAGCGTAACCAGCAGGAGACATTGCAATATAGCGTTGTCCGTCTTCTGGTATATCAGCAGTACCCATTGTTTCAAACAATGTAAGTAGGTCAGCCTTTGCTAATGCGCCACTAGTATCCGCTATTTGTGTAGAGTTAGCCCCTGCATCCATAGCAGTAATAATGATTTCATCAGTCTTACGACCCAATGCCCCTGCCGCAGATTGAGCAACAGCCTGACGTTCGTTGATATTTATTTTCAACTCGTCAAGTTTGTCAATAAGTTCAGCAGCATAGTGATCGCTCATTGTTACTTCAACATTAGTGTGTGCCAATTCCATTGTGGTCACATCACCATTTCTAGTTTTAGTTGAAGCTGTTCCAGTGCCTATTTTCTGGAATCGTGCAGTTGAACCTGACACATTTGTAGAGCGAATAGTGTTCCGTAGCTTAGAACCCATACGCTGATACGCCATGTGAACTTCAGTTTCAAACTGCTTTATAAAGGCTTGGTCTATTGTATTAGCCATTTTTACAGTCCTTAATTGAGTTTCCGATTGCTACGAGTATCCACGTTTACACATCAATTCGGGTATCCATAAGGGCCGATCAGTGCACTACAGGTCGTAATAATTTATTATAAACATCATCTTGCTCAGAATTGCAACGCACAAATTCAACAAATCTATTATCATTGCTCATTTCAATAGGCTCAAACCCAAGCCAACATGCCCAGTTTAGCATATGTTCGTTCTTAGAAAGGATAGTCATAGTAATAATTGGATGTAGTTTATCAAACATATTTAATAAAGCTTTAGACATCTTAGCAGTTAAGATAACATTATGCTCTAAGCTATTTGCGAATATAGTAAACATTTGCGGAGACTCTTCTAAGAAAGAAAGCCCTCCTACGAAAACTATATTACCATATTTATTTCTGCAAATGTAAGACTCTGTATCATTAAATATCTCAGAAAGAGCTTGATTTACAGAATCGTATCCAAAGTCTTTGATCTCTAATTTATTAGAAGCATGCATAATATGTTCAAATTCTTTTATATGCCGTTCTTTCATTGGGGTAAGATATGCCTTACCCCTTTGAATTATTTTCTTTTCATCCATTGTAAAGTTTTTGGAAGCCATCATTTACTTCTTTTATAAAATCATCGTTCCTTCTTGCAGGATGCCAATACCTTTCATCTTGCATCATCTCTCTAAGACCTTGTTCTGTTATTTGTCCAGAAGGTGTTCCATCACTGCCAAATGCAGGAGACTGTAATTTTTCCATAACAAACTCAAGAGCCATAAGACCTTCAGCAGTTTCTGTTAATCTTTCAATAGAATCCATATGCTCTTGAGGAAAAAACTGTTTGGAAAATAAAGCAGCAGCTTCTATTCTAGCATTGGCGTTATCACCAAGCTTTTCTATCTCAGCTTCAGTATCTACCATTTCCCCTTGGGTTGCTTGCATTACTTTCTCAATGCCCTCTTCAAACTCAGATTGACTAAAGCCATAAGTAAACGCGTGATCTGCCCACCATTTAAGAACTTCACTATCGATAGCACTTTCTTCATCTACATAATCAGGAAGCAAATAATCTCCTGCGCTATCTGGTCTATCCTTAAAGCTTTCTGTTTCTATTTCTTTTAAGACTTCAGATCTAATAGCCTCGTCCTTAGTGCCTAACTTAGACTCAAGCTCTTTGTAAGCCTTTGCTAAGTCCTCACCAGACTTATATTTTTCTGGCAACCATTCTGGTCTATCATCTGTTTTAGCTTCCACATCTTCTGCTACTACAAAATCTCTTTGCTCTTGAGGTGGTAGTTCTGTTGTTGCTTCTGCTTCTTGAACTTCTTCATTCATTATTCTTTACCTTATGTGATCTTTGGACATGACGTTCTATTAAGCCAACTAAATAACGCTGACCCTCTAAGTGACGCAACTCATCAGTAGAAATATTAGGACCACTAACCATTTCTATAGTTACACTACGCAAGTATTTAAGAATTTCTTGACCAGTAGGTTCAGAAAACAAAGAGCCAAAGTTAAGGCTTATTCTATCTTCTTCTGCTTTCTTTCTTGCTATTCCGTCTAAACCAATGTGACTATTCTGCGGCAATAGGTGGTCCTGCTTGTTGTTGCTCTTGCTGCATCTGTTGCATTTGCTGCATCATTGCAACTATCTCTCTACGCTCTTCTGCATCACGAATCAACCCATCAGGTACACCAAACTTTTTAGCTAGGTGAATAGCAGTCTCTTCTGAATTAATTAATACGTTAGTTGTATCAGGACCAAAGTAAGTATTAACAAGCTCTAGAAATCTAGAAACGGAAGTAATGTCTTGATTGGATTGTGCTTGTGCTAGAGGTGAAGACGATCTTATTTTTACTTCTCGACCATTAACAGTAGGCATTTCTATACGACCCTGTTTCTTAAGAATATAAATTACTCTTTGCAAAACAGGCTGCACTAACTCAGCTTGCAATCTACCAAATGTTGATCCTATCCTGCGTGACAAATCTGCCATACGTTCAGCAACTTCTGTAGCAGATGCAGGAGTTCTGTCTGGATTTCCTAGCATATCATTGTATAATGCGCGTTTTATATTCAAGCGCATATCGCTTAGAACTATATCAGCAACATCAAATCTTCCTGCCGATTGGATTGGCTGCAATCCACCAGACTGCGGAGACTTAGGAATTATCGTGCCAGGGACTAAATTGATAGTATCTGGGTTAATAATCCCATCATCATCCATTTGGTAAATGCCAGAGATAGCCATCTGTGCATTTTCTAATATTAACTGAATAGTAAGATTAGTAGTCTTGATAGCAGATAGAGCATTAATCAATGGACCTCTGCCGTATACCTCTCCTGCACACTTAGACCATCTAAAACAAACATAAGGATTAGAACCTACGCCTTTAAACTTCTGCTCTTTAATATAAGTTTTAGTAGACATATCTATTACATAAAGGAGATAAGCTTCTTCATTTCGTTTGCTATAATCTTTGCAAAGAACTTCTAGCAAAGTACACTTACCCTCTGGATCTCTTTGAACTCTTTGCTGAACTTTAGGATCAAGCTTTGCATCAGGATACAAGATTACTATCTCAGAGTTCCTGATACCTTTTCTTTCTCTAAATACATGATCTATCTTATCATCAGGCCCAGTATCTAAAACAACATGAGGTAATGGTATCGCTGAAAATGTAACAGGATTTATTGCATCACCCTCATCTACACACAGTACACCAGTACCTACTGCTAGATCCATGAACGCTTCATGTACTTCCTGAGAGAAGTTTGAGTTCTGTAGTATTTCAAATACATACTCAGTAATCTCATCGAGATCATTATCTACAAAGTCACGTTCTTCTTTTGGGATTTCAGATCCTGCAATTAAATCTGCCCAACGTGCAAAGTTTGGAACTAATCCCGATTGTAGCCTCGAAGCAAACTCTTGAACGCCAACCACCGCTGTTTCGTCAAAGATCTTATCATCTCTACGCTGACCTGCAGTTTCATAATAAAAAGACTCACGCTGCGGTAGAGCATACTCATAACATTCCTCAAAGAGGTCAACAAAGTTTTGCCTATGTGCTTTAGCTTTTTCATATCGTTCTAACTTCTGTTTTGGATCTTGCATTATAAAAACCTACTGTAGTATCCGATTCCACCAGTAGAACCAGTAATTAAAGACCTTCTACCTGCACCGCCTCTACGACCTGTACCTGCTTGTCTGCTTTGAATATTAAGTTCTCTTTCAGATCCAGACAAGACTCTTCTTCCAGATCCAACTTCTCTGTCTTTTTCTATTCTCCTTCTTAGCAAAGACTGTTTTGCCCTAGCTCTTTTTATTCTTTGCCGCCTTAACTCATCTTGAGCTAAAAGCTCTTGAGCCTTCATAGCTTCATCGGGGTCTTTGGTGTAAATACTTTCTGCCGTTACAGATGTATCTCCAACATTATCACCTATAACTGTAGTATCATCTTCACCAGTAGAAGTTGTAGAAGTTGTTGTTGTGGTATTAGTATTAGTAGTGGTATCATCACCGCTAGTATCAGCTCTTCTTTTTTTCTTACGTTTTCTACTACGAGCTTGCTGATCGGCTAAAGCTTTTTGAGAGGCAGCACTACGACTTTCTAAGTCACGATAGTATGCTTGGTTTTTAGTTTTCAAACCTAGATCCATTTTTAGATCATCTGCGGCAGAGTTCTTTGGTGCTTGCGAACTAGAGTATTTACCAGTTGCTATATCTTGTTTGTTGCTTTTTTTCTTAGCTGTAGACTTTGGTGTGCACATAACAAAACTCCTCGTTACCTATTGGTAAACACAATTCAAAACAAATTTCAACGCACAAGTGACCAAACGCTAGGCTTGTTTGCCACACTTTTAGGTTTCCTATTAAATATATCATAGTCTTTTCTAGCTTGGACTACCTGAGAAGGTTTCTGATTTGACATCAAAGCTCGCCCTTCTCCTGCACCCAACAACAAATATTGTAACGCATCGTGTATGTGAGAGTACATATTCTTATCAGGTTTATCTGCGTATCTCTCACCACTTACTTCCATACGTTTGTAAGCATAGCCACCTTCAAAACCCTTAATAAGCTGTTGGCATCTTCTGTCCATTAAAAACGCAGGTTTACCCTCAACCATCTTGTTAAGTTGCTGCGCCACTGACTCCAAGCGGAGATCCACCGAATTGCTCGGAGCGGGAAAAGCACGTAGACCTGCACCTCTAAGTATGTGGAAAGGGGTAGATTCGTCCGTCTGCGCCCTAAAATCACCTGCTGGATCACCATATATATAGACATCGGAAGCTTGAGAAAACCTAGTAGCAATTTCATTTCTTAGAACCTCTGCAAATCTAACAATGCCCATATCAAAAGCAACAACCTCTGACTGTATCAACCATCTGTTTCTAACCTTTTGACCAATAACAGCGGCAGGAGTAAGCCCAAAGTCTATCCCTATATACAAGGGAAGCCCCGAAGCTACTGGTATTTCTTCTTTAGCAATATGTGTTTCACTAGCAAACATTGGATATACTGGCTTTCCGTCCTGTATCGTGCCTAGTTTATTCATAACATAGACGTCAATCCAAGACTTTGTTTTACCTTGTACTAAGTTTTCATAATAATTACCAAGCATGTTCTTTTTATTTTCTGCGTAATCACTTGCTTTGTAATTTTCTACCTCACCATCTTCATTGTATATTTCTTTCATACCAGATGGCTGTGTAAAAAACTGCCAGTTGTCAGGCTTGACTAACATCTTAGCTTGTTCTCTAGGAATATGATCTGGTACTGGAACTTCACCAGACATGATAGGCCACCAATGATCTTCTTCTGGTGCGTTTGTATCTGCAATAACTCCTGTCCAACTTGGTCCACCATCTCTCATCGAAGGGAAACGACCAACCCTCATAGTACAAGCGTCAATAATACTCTTAGGTATCTCCCTTGCCTCGTTAATCCAGATGCCTGTTAGTTCGAGGGACAGTAGTTTTTTAACATCTTCTGGACGATCAAGAGCAAGGAAGATTACCTCAAGGTCTATGTCACCTTTCTTTATGTGATGTGTATAAGGCACAGACCAAGTAAACTTACCCCATTCATTCTCAGGAAACCAATCAAGCCAAGTCTTAATAGTAGTTGTTCTAAGTTGTGGGTTTGTATTTCTTATGATTGCCCACCGACTTTTCCTAACACCGTCAGGACTTTTCTCTTGAGCAAGCGATCTTCTAAATACTTCAATGCAGCAGCCAACAGACTTGCCAGATCCTACTGGTCCTCTTATGCCGCGAAAGAAAGTGTTGTCTTTCATAAACTTCTTTAAGACTTCACCATCAGGTTTGTATTTAAAGTTTATCAACGCAATCCCTTATCTACGCCAAACTTAATCATCTTCTCTACAATCTCTGGACCAATGCTTTCTATTAATTTATCGCATTGATCATCAGTCGCTAATCCTTTTGCCTCAACATGTGCTAAGTGAACTTTGCGAACTATCCCTCTAAGTAAATCTAAATCTTGTTGGGATATAGTAGTTATAAAACTCATTTGAATATATTAAACTTCTCTATTGGTATTTCAGCTACAGCTTCAATGTCGGCAGGATCTCCCCTATCCGTTCTGCCGCCTATTGTTATTTTATACATCTCAGTCAAAGATGCCCACCCGATACAATCTTTCCATCCAACTAAAAATATACACGGTAAGCCAGTGGCAAGACGCATAGAAAAAGCAGCTTGCACTTTGTTAGCCGATACAAAACAGGTTGGATAAGTACCCTTTATATGTGTCCTTGTTCTGATTTCTACAAAAGCTTTTACGTCCTTTCCCTTTATTATCAGGTAGTCAAACTGATTGTACTTATCTTGCTTACGCATAGCGCAATCCCACTTACGCGCTGCATATCTAGCAATGTTCTCTTCTCTACTTAAGTCAGCCTCAGTCTCGTATGTAGGTCTAACCATTATTTTTTCTTAGACTTACCTTTGCCCTTGGGTTTTTCATAAGCTTCGTTTATATCAATCGTGGAGGGGTCGTCACCTTTGAGTCTGCCATTGGAGCTTCTGGCTCTCGTTGGTTCTGGCCCTTCCACGAGTCGGCGTGACTCAGGAGTTCTTGTCTTACCACTATAAGTATTACCTGCTAGAACGTGAGTTTCGCCTTCATACAATTCACCACTCGTTAAATATAAAGCCATGTTATTACCTCGAATAAAAATTCTTTAGAGTTTGTCTTTGTTTTTTCATCTTAGAAAAAGAAACATTGCTTTCACTAGGAGGAGGCCCAACTCTCATATCACTTGTACCGAGCTTTTTAGTCATTGCTCTTTTGTATGGAATCCTTTTAGGCTTAGAAGATTTAAAAGGTTCTGCGACTGGGTCATTAGGAAATGAGGTTTTAGAACCACCGCCCCTAATAAATTCTAATAAACTAATACCCATTAATAACTTCCTGACATTAGGCTTTTCTTCTTACCCTTTACAGGCTTTTTCTTTTCATCTGAAGCTTTCTTAGCCGCAGCTATTCCCTTCTTAGTGTAGGGAAACTTCTTTCCATTTACATTAGGCATTTCTATAACTCCTTACTTTGTTAGCAATCTTTTTCGGTTGAGCCACAAACTGTTTACCCTTTGCCTTACCCTTTCGTTTGGCTCTGGTTGTAGCGCGATACTCAGCATCACTAAGAGCAGCGATAGCTTTAGAAGGTAAGTAACGTTCACCAGTTTCACTAGACTTCTTACCAGATTTGGTTCTCCATTTCTGTTTACCCCAGTTTAGTAATGAACGTTGTGGAGCCTTCACGATCTGTATCCTCCACCTCTAGCTTTGTAAGTCTTAGCAAGCAACTGAGCCTTTCGAGCAGACCATTGTCCTGCCGCAGTGCCATGAGTAGCCCTTGCCTTGATTGAGTTAAACAAACTCTTTCGCATCTTAGGCTTAGTGTAAACTCCTGCTTTGTTTACTGTACTCATGGGAACTTATCTCCACTTGGATCAGGCATATCATCTACCCTATTACTTAAGAAGTGCCATCGCTTCAAGAGTTTCTTTCTCTCAGGTGTCATTTCAATCCCACCGCTTACCTCAGTATTGCCAGTAGCAAAGTCAAACAACTTACTAAAAAAACCCTTAGGCTGTGGCTTGGGATCTATCTTTTTCTCAATATCATCTAACTCTTTTATATACTTATCGCGCAACTTAAGCTGAACACCACGATTAACTAAACTCTGACTCTTCTTCTTCATGACTTCTTATTCCTTGCCGCAAATGATCTAGCCGCAGCAACACTGCTAAAGCCCCACTTCTTCAATGCCAAAGCCTTTCTAGTAGGCCGACCCTTCTCATCCTTCATCGGACCCTTCATTCCTGCAAACCTAGCAGCAAAAGAAACACGCCTCGGATTCTTGCCTTTGGGAACAGGTCGCTTTAAATTAGCGCCCTCAGTTTTCTTGAAATGCCTTCGACCTGCTTCAGTCAAACCGCCCGAAGGACTCTTGTGAATACTCCTCATTACATCGGACCTTTCTAGATAAAAATATTTTGCAAGGTTGTTGTAAACCTTTTTGAAGAAAAATGCTAGTGAGGGACTACTTGCCACTATAACTTTGCAACTTTTGACCCACCCCCCTACTATGACAAGTCAATGCTAACCTTAATATCTCCTGCAACTTGCACCTGTGATCTATCTATCGGTTTATATCCTGCACGGTCGAGCAGATCTTTCGCAGCCTCAAGCTGTACGTATTCGCTCTTAGCTCCTGTCACCAGTCTGCGTAACTGTCCTGCGGCTACCGTAGCACTGAGCCCAAATTCCTCTCCCATCCTCTGCATCATATACTGCTGCACATGTGGGAGCTTTAACGCCTTGGACGCAGTGACTCTTCCGCTCTCACCGTTTGCATACCCAGCTTGCGTGGCTGCTTCTGTAATACTACATCCACTTGCTACGATGGTGTCTACCAAAGCAGTCTGTTTATCAGTCAGTTTTCTCTCAGTGAATTGACCCATTCAACATCCTTTTCTATGTTCTGTAAGCTTCACATTGAGTCTAAGTCAAGCAAGCGTTACATCTACTGTATCGAGGCAAGCATCAAAACAATCATCT
>Ga0208793_1001414_pt1 | contig 13849 bp, 23 predicted proteins | sample 17_taG_FD_184092 | JGI IMG/M metagenome (GOLD analysis project Ga0208793, IMG submission 184092) | Marine viral communities from the Subarctic Pacific Ocean - 17_ETSP_OMZ_AT15314 metaG (SPAdes) (version 2) | ecosystem: Environmental > Aquatic > Marine > Oceanic | place: Pacific Ocean | collected...
GGGCAACAAAAGAAGATTCTGTACTTGCTTACAATGACGAGAACAACAACTTTAAACCTTTGCCATTTGATTTCACTAGGGCTTCTACTGCAACTTATGTAGACAGCGATGGACTTATAAAGACAGCAAAGCAAGGTGAAGCAAGAATAGATTATACAGATAGTTCAGATGGTGTTCTTTTGTTAGAAAATAGTTCTACTAATTTGATTACTTATTCAGAAGATTTTACTCAATGGTCTAACACAAGGTCATCTGATTTAAGTGGATTTATATCTCCAAATGGAGAAAATAATGCAACTAAATTTATTTCCGACACTACTGCTTCAAGTTCACATATAATAAAATCAACTGATTTTACCATATCAAGTGGACAAAAATATACTTATTCAGTATTCGTAAAAGCAAATCAATTAAATTATGTAAGGTTAATGTTTACTGATAGTGCTGTATCTAAATATTTATCAGTTTTTTTTAATTTAACAAATGGAACAGTAGGCACAACATTTGATGGTAGTACTGCAACTTTAGATTTTTCAAATATTGAAAACTTTGGTAATGGTTGGTTTAGATGTTCTGTAAGTGGAGATTTAGATACAACAACAACTGCACACGCAAGAATATATTTAGCAGATAATGATAATAGTTTTTCTTTTAATGGAGATGGAACAAGCGGAATTTATGTATGGGGAGCAATGCTAGAACAAAATTCAATAGCATCAAGTTACATCCCTAGCAATGGCTCAGCAGTAACAAGAATAGCAGAGACTTGTAGTAACTCTGGTAATAGTGAAGTGTTTAATGATAGTGAAGGGGTTTTATTTGTGAACGCAGCAGCTTTAGCCAACGATGGTACGAATAGATTTATAGCAATTTCAGATGGTAGTAATGACGATAGAGTGCAAATAATATACTCTTCTACTGATGATACTATAAATTCATCTGTGCTTTTTGGTAATACATCACAATGCTCTTTTTCAGAAGGGAATATAACTACAACAAATTTCAATAAAATAGCGTTAAAATATAAAGCTGACGATTTTTCTTTTTGGATTAATGGGATGGAACTAGATACTGATACAAGTGGTTCAGCACCATCAGGTTTGAACGTATTTGAGTTTGAAAGACCTACTGATGTATCACAATTTTATGGAAAAATAAAAGAAGTAAAAATATATAACACAGCACTAACAGACCTAGAACTAGAAACACTAACATCTTACACAAGCTGGGTGTCTATGGTAAACGAATTAAATTTAAATATAATATACAATGGCTAACACACTAAAATTTGGCGATGGTAAATGGGCAACAGGCGAAGGAACTGCATTGGCATTTAACGATGAGAACGACAATTTTAAACCGCTTCCGTTTACATTTACTAGAAATAGTTCAGCAACAGTTGTAAATGAATCAGGACTTATTGAAGAGGTAGGAAATGATGTGCCAAGAATAGATTTTAAGGATAATACTAAAGGGGCTTTGTTGTTAGAGCCACAGAGGACTAATATTTTTCAACAATCTAACACATTTGACCAATGGAGTGATACTACTATTGTATTGACATCAGGTCAAAACGGTTTTGCAGGTAGTAATGATGCTTGGTTAATGGAGAAAAATGGTGGTAATAGTAGAATCTTTATAGCAGTTACAACAAGTGGCGTTACAACTACAAGTGTTTATGCTAAGGCAAATGCATCTAATTATTTACGAATACGATGTGATACAACAAATGCTACTTCAAACACTTATTTTGATTTATCAAATGGCACAATACATAATACACTCTATACAATAGATGAAAAAATTGAAGATGTAGGAGGCGGTTGGTATAGATGTAGTGTTGTTCCCAGAGACCCCACAACTATTGTAAGGTTATATCCTGCCGAAGCAGGAGGAACTTCTAATGTAAGCGGTTCTATATACATACAATACGCACAACTAGAAGCAGGAAGCTACGCAACATCTTACATACCAACACAAGGAAGTGCTGTAACGAGGGTGGCAGATAGTTGTATTCAAACTGTTCCAGATGGTGTTATAGGACAAACAGAGGGGACTATATTTTTAGATTTTATAAGAAAACCTCAATCTAATAATACTACTGGTTTATTTGGAATTAGTTCTTCTAATAATGAAAGAGTTATTATTTGGAATAATTTTTCGTTAAATGGTTTAGGTTTGCAAATAAGAGCAAATGGAGTCAGTATTTTTGGTAATCAAAGTTTAGGTACTTTTGATAATGATGAAAACTATAAAATAGCAATATCATATAAAAGTGGAGAGATAAAAGCGTATGTAAATGGAAGTAGTATTCTTAATTTTACAAATAGTTTTACTTTTTCAAATGATATAAATACTATAGTTGTAAATTCTTATCAAGTAGGTGTTAATTGTGAATTATCGCCTTTTAAAGATTTAAAATTATACAACACAGCACTAACAGATTCAGAATTAGCAACATTAACACAAGTGTAACAAATACACCTATATAAATAACAAGAGTAAAAAAAACAATTATGGCAACACTATTTAAAAAGTACGAATTTGATTCAGAGGCAAAAGCACAGTCTAAAATAGACGCTCTTCCGCACGTTCAAGATGAAGATGGGAACGATGTACCAAACCACAGACATACTATCGTTAAACTAGGTTATCTATGGAAAACAGAACCCACATACAACGAAGAAGGAGAGATTGAAACAGAAGGGGTAGCATCAAGCAAATACTCAGTAGATGTTTTATGGAGTGACTTAGAAGAGTCTCCTTATGGATGGGCTGGTAAAGAAATAGAAGTAGAAGGTAACGGAGTGCATACATTTGCAGGACATAATTTTAGTTAATATGTTACATTTTGATATATCAGAATTTGATTCCCCTGATGAAGCAGGAAGTGGTAAGTATATGCAAGACCCATTTCTACAAATGCTTGACGATGCTCGTGGTATTGCTGGTATTGCTTTTAAAATCAATAGTGGCTTCAGAAGTAAGTCTCATAATGAGTACATTGGCGGAAAAAAATTCAGCTCCCATTTGTACGGATACGCAGCAGATATCCATTGTACAGGTTCAAGAGAAAGATTCATTATTGTTGATGCCCTTGTTAAAGCAGGGTTCAAACGAATTGGTATTGCCAAGACCTTTATCCACGTTGACAACGACCCAGATAAAGATGACCGAGTTATTTGGATGTACTAATACTTCAGGAAATACTTTAACCTATGAGTAAAAAGAAATTTAAAGATACTAAGGTAGGTCAGTTCTTACTAGATAAGATACCTAGTGTTGTTGGTTCACTTGCAGGAGATAGTCCTGTAGGAAGCGTTGTAAAGGCTCTTATAGGGGGTTCTGAAATGAGTAGTGCTGACAAAGAAATAGCACTTAAAAAACTAGAACAAGAAATCCACGAATTTGATGGCATAACTAGACGTTGGGTTGCCGATGCAAGAAGTGGTAGTTGGTTAGCTAGTAACGTTAGACCTTTAACGTTGGCATTCTTAACCGTAAGCTTTGTTCTTGGGTGGTACTATCAATTAGAAGGATTAGACACTGTAAAATCTTTATTACAGATTGTCTTTATGGGTTACTTTGGTTCTCGTGGATTTGAGAAAGTTATGGGTAATAATAAGCATAAGTAATGGCAAAAAACACTATATTTGTACGAAAGGAAGTTGCTAAACGAAAAAGACCTAACGTACATTCTAAGTCAAAGTCAAGTTCTCTAAAGTCATCTAAGAACTACAAAAAGAAGTACAAAGGTCAAGGTCGCTAATACAATAACAATTTAATAATTTATGATAGATATGGAACTAGCCAAAAAGATTGCTATGGATTTTAATAAGAGTATAAGAGAAAGAGTGGATATGTTATTAAAAGAGGATTGCAACAACTACACAAATCTTGGTACAGACTCAACTGAACAAGAAAGAAAAGAAGTAAGAAAGGCTAGTAAAGAACTTTACCATATAATTAACGCAATTGACGAAGAAACTGGAGAATTGTTAATAACGTCATTAGATAGTTAATAACTATAGATTTAATACTTCTTACAGCAATAGTTTTATAGGTATATTTGTATCAATATATTCATACCCTTGTTTGTATTAAGCTATCTCTAGCTTTTCATTGTTTGTAAGAAGAGAGTGGTAATTTCATTACTGCTCTTTTTTTTGCTTTGTTTTTGCTAGTGTCATTTTTTTCACTACATTTGTTATATGGAACTACAAGAAAAACTGGTTGACATTCAGGGGAGACTGAAAGCACCAAAGAATCAAAGGAACAATTTCGGAAAGTATAACTACAGAAGTTGTGAGGACATTTTAGAGGCTGTAAAGCCACTATTGGTAGAACACAAAGTATCTCTTACTATAAGTGATACGGTTATGAACGATGGGTTAATGTACGTTGATGCTACTGCTACAATTAGTGATGGCAAAAACTCTCATTCAGTATCTGCTCAAGCAGGTATAGATGCTAATCGTAAAGGAATGGACATTGCTCAGTCATTTGGTAGTAGCTCATCATACGCTCGTAAATACGCTCTAAACGGTTTATTTTTGATAGATGATACCAAAGATGCTGATGCGACTAATACGCACGGAAATGATACTCAAAATGCTTCTACGGAGACGTTGGAGTGGTTGAATGAGACAAATCCAAAGTTTAAGGCAATAAAGCAGGCTCTTTCTTCTGGTAAAGTTGGAATATCTGATGTTAGAAAGAAGTTTAAAGTAAGTAAGAAAGTAGAACAATTATTAATCAAGTAAAATTAGAATTATGAGTAATCAAGACAGAAAGTTTGTCGGAAGTGGTAAAGGAGTAGATGGGTACGATTTAGTAAACATCACTCTAAAGAAGGAGGATTTAGATAACAACTATTTCTCTTACAACGGTAAGGACTATATTAACCTTACGGTTGGAAAGAAGCGTGAAGTAGACCAATATGGTAAGAGTCATGCTGTATGGGTAAACGACTACAAGAAGCAAGAACAAGCTGCTCCACAGCCAGTTAAAGGTGGAGATGGTTTGCCATTTTAGTGAGAATTGATATAGGGGAGGTTCGCCTCCCTTTTATCTTAAAAACAAGATATGAAGAGATACTTAAAATATAATTTAGATTTGGATAAACAGATAAACAAAGAGCTTACGTTAAAAGAACATTTAGTTCTAAGTCATGTTGCAGGATTATCGATTAAAAAGGGTTACTGTTATGTTAGTAATAATGCGATGGTAAAGGACTTAAAAATATCCTACAGAAGTATCTGTAGAGTATTAGATAACCTAGAACAGATGGGTCTAATTAACAGGCAAACAAAGTCCGTTGGAAGGTACGGAAGAGAGAGAAAGATTTACGTTTCTCCAAGTGTCAAGGTGGCACAACATAATAAATAGTATATATAACTAAATAAAAAAACTATATATAGTACTATAAATTTACAACAAACAGAGATGACAAATTTTAGAGAGATAGGAATTAATTTAAAGGGGAATCAGAAACAACAGAAAGTTGTATGTCCAAATTGCAAGAAATTAGGCAAAGAGAACTACAAGGATTTGTGTTTATCAATTAACACTACAGAAGGCTTATATAATTGCCATAAGTGTGGTTGGTCTGGTAAGGCTGATGGTTCTACTTTAGTAGACTTGAATAAAATGAATAAAGAATATATTGTGCCAAAGAAAACTAATTTAAAGAACATTACAGATAAAGGGATTAAGTTCCTTGCTAATCGTGGCATAACTGAAGAGGTTATTAGTGCCAACAAGATAGTATCATCTAAAGATAACAGTTCGATAGTTTTTCCTTACTTCAAGAACGGAGAGATGGCTAATTATAAAACTAGAGGAATTAATGGTAAACGGTTTACGCAATCTAGTGGAGCTGAGCCAATAATATACAACTACGATAGATGTGTTGATAGTGAAACTATTGTTATTTGTGAAGGAGAGATAGATAGTCTTAGTTGGGAAGTAGCAGGAATTACAACCCATACTTCTGTTAATATGGGAGCACCTAACGTTGGAGATAAGAATATTGATAAGAAGCTAGAGTGTATTAGTAACTGTTATGAGGTGTTTGATAAGGCTAAACGAGTTTATATAGCAACTGATGAGGACGACAACGGTAGACTACTCCAAAGAGAACTAATTAGAAGGGTTGGTGCTGAGAAAGCATTGTTAGTCGATTTAAGACCGTTTAAGGACGCTAATGAGGTATTACTCCAAGAAGGTGTAGAAAGTCTTAAGAACAGGCTTAAAATGGCTCATACGCCTAAAGTAGAAGGTATCTTTCAGGGAAGCGATGTAAGAGACTCTATGTTGGATGGATATTATAATGGGCAAGAAAGAGGTGTAACGACCCATATACCTAGTGTTGATAGGGCTTGGACTTGGAGAAATGGTGAGGTAAATATTTGGACTGGTTATCAGAACGAAGGAAAGTCTTTATTTCTTAATCAATTGGCAACCTTAAAAGCAGCTATTGACAACTGGAAGTTTGCAGTATTTAGTCCAGAGAATTTGCCATTGAATGATTTCTTTAATGACATAATAGAAATGTATATTGGTAAGTCATCTGACCCATTCCATAAAGGTTCTCAGATGAGTATTGACGAATACAAAGAGGGATTAGAATTTGTTAATAAGAATTTCTTTTTGATTTATCCCAAAAAAAACTTTACCTTAGAGTCAATATTTGAACGTGCTAAGTTTCTAGTAAAGACAAAAGGAATTAGAAGTTTGATTATAGACCCATACAATACAGTTCAACACAAGATGCGACATGGAGAGCGAGAGGACTTGTATATATCTAGGTTTATGAGTGAGCTAAAAAGATTTGCACTAGACCAGAACATTTCAATACATCTAGTGGCACACCAAGTAACTCCTATGAAGGATGATTCAGGGAGGTATCAGAAACCAGATATAAATCGTATAAAGGGTGGAGGTACATTTGCCGATAAAGCAGATAATGTAATGATGATATGGAGACCAGAGAGAGCATTAGACTTTTCAGACCGTAATGTGGTTTTCGCATCACAGAAGATAAAAAAGCAAAAGCTCGTAGGGATACCACAAGATATAACAGGGATTGATTTCGACATAAAACAACAGAGATACTACTTCAATGGAGTAACTCCTTTTACTAAAGTTGATGAAATCCGTAGAGGAAATAAAACTTAATTTACCTCTTTTTGTCTTTGTATCAAAAGTCAGAAAGAAATGGTTAACGCTCAATTCATATAGAAATTGGCACTATGCAGTGTCTAATAACTGTAAGAAGACATTCAAGAGTGACATAAGACATTTGTTAGATTTCAAGTTAGATGGCAAGGTAAGAATCGAATACGAGTACTACCCACCAGACAAACGTAAAAGAGATTTAATGAATGTCATTTCCGTTATAGACAAGTTCTTTCAGGATGCCTTAGTAGAGAGTGGTTGTATAGAAGCAGATGATATGAGTATTGTTGTGGAGGTTAATTCTAAGTTTATAGAAATTGACAGACAGAACCCAAGACTAGAAGTAACCATAATAAAAATATAGATGTACGTACAAATTTTCCCTATTTACGGATTAAACGTTGGAGTCAATTACTGGGACTCTGATATGGATGAGTCAACAGAGCGTGAACAAAAAGAATATTTAATACAGGTAATGTTTGGCATTATCGGAATATCATTCCATTGGTGGAAAGCAGACTAATAGAAAGGTTAGGTGCTAGGCACGATGACTGGATTCATATGGCATTATCCTTTGGATGTACAGAGGAGGAGGCTAACGAACTTGTGCAAGAAATGTACATAAGAGTTACGAAGTATGTTGATGACCCTGAGAGAATCATGTACAACGAAAAGGAGTTAAATAATTACTATATATATGTAACGTTAAGAAATCTTTATTTATCCAACATACATAAACCAATGAAAAGTAATCATTTTTCTATATATTCTGTTAGACCTTCTGATAGGATTACAATAGACATAGATGATGAATGTAACCAGAGATATGAGAGTACTTTTGATAAGCTTATAAGCAAGATAGAATCGTTAGTTGATTCTTGGTATTGGTATGACAAGAAGCTCTGGAATATTCACTTTAAGAATGAGATGAGTATGAGGAGGATTTCTAAAGAAACTAGAATAAGTTTAAGTTCAATATTTAACACATTATCAAATGGCAAAAACAAAGTCAGAGAACAAACCAAAAAAGAATACGAAGAGTATAAAGAAAGTAAAAAAGACATCTAAAGGATTAGGAGACACTGTAGAGAAAGTATTTAAGGCTACTGGTGTAGACAGGGTTGCTAAGTGGGTTCTAGGAGAGGACTGTGGTTGTGAAGAGCGTAAGGAGACTCTAAACAAGCTGTTCCCTTACAGGCAACCTAAGTGCCTATTAGAAGAGGAATATAATTATTTGGATAATTATTTTACTGAAAGAAGAAACCAAGTAAATGCAGAAATTCAAAGGGAATTAGTCAAGATAAACAATAGAGTATTTAGCGAGAACTTTAGAGCTACTTCATGTAGTAGTTGTTTTCTAAATAGTATCCATAATAAATTAGAGAAAATATATAATAAGTACAAGGATGAAAAATAAATTTATAGATATGATTGAGAATGGAGGTTGGATAACAGATTCTACAGGACTACATGAAGTCTCATATGATGCAATTGTAGAAGAAGTAAAAGACCTTTATGACTACAGAAGTTCAGTAGGTATAAAGAAATATAATACAACGCTAGAGGAGTCTAAACAAAACTTAGATGAGTTCCTCCTACATCTGCAAGAAGAACTTATGGATGCTACACTATATATACAGAAACTAAGAAAACTAAACGAAGATGCCAATTAACATGAAACCAAAGAAGTACGAGGAGAAGAAAGAATTTAACAGGCGATGTATGAACAACGCCAAGATGATTGAAGAGTATGGGGATAGAGACCAGAGATATGCTGTATGTCAGGCTTACTGGTCAAATAACTTCAACCCGAAGAAATAAGTTAAGAAATTTGTTTATAAAATAAATTATACTTAGTTTTGTTTCAAACAATGATATTATGAGAACAACACTAAGAGTTATTTTTAACCTCCCAATAATGACATTACTAACAGTATTGTTAGTTTTGTTTTTTATCTTAGAGGGAATTGTTATGGCTATTTACTTTACAATAGAGACTCCGTTCCACCATATTTTAGCTTGGTTGGAGAAGGTAATAAGAAGACTAATAAAGGAAATATCATAGCTATGGGAAGAATAAAGAGATTGCTAGAGGATGATTGGTATGAGTATAGTCAGTCCATCAATTTACACTGGATGGAGGAAGAATTTTACTACAGGTATAAACCAAGACGAATTGATTATGATTATAACCTTCGACAACAAGATTTGGAGCAAGAGTGATTTGATTAAAGAGATGGAGGATGATAACTTCTATTACAACTATCTAGGCAAGAACACTTTATCCAGTTCAATTGTAACTAAGCTGTTGGAGTCTCCTAGAGCATATCAAATGTCGTTGCATCCTAGTTCTAAAAGTACAGCAGCATTAGACTTCGGTTGGTTATTCCATACTGCAATACTAGAACCAGATGTATATGAAGACCAAGTTTTTGTAGATGTATCCAGTAAGAACACAAAGAAGTTTAAGGATGCTAAAGAAGAGTTCGGAAGAGTATTTACAAAGTCAGACAGATGGAAGGTTGAAAGATTATCAGATGCCTTCTATAGTAATTCTAACGCTGTGAATTTACTATCACATTCTAAGCAAGAAGTTCCTGCTATCGGAGAAATAGAAGGAGTGCCATTTAGAGGTAAAGCAGATATATTAGGAGATGGTTATATTGCTGACATTAAGACAACTACGGGTATCTCTGGTTTTAGGTACTCAGCAAATAAATGGAATTATGATAGCCAATGTTATATATATTGCAATTTGTTTGATATTAAGCCAGAGAACTTCTGGTTCATTGCTATAGACAAAGAAACATATACAGTTGGAATATATAATTGTAGCGAGGAATTTTACGATAGAGGTAAACAAAAAGTATTGAAAGCTATAGATGTTTACAAGAAGTATTTTGTAGATAAGACTGAAGAGGTTGGGGAATTTTTTATAAGAGAAACATTATAGAGATGTACCATAGTAAAGAGGAATGTTTTTCAGATACGTTATTATCTCTTAGGCTTGGCATAATTCAAGAAGAAGAGCTGAAAGACCTTTTAAGTTATTATAGAGATTACGAACATTACGAGTGCTGTGCAGGAGTTGTAGAAGCATACGTTGAATTTAAAGATGAATTAAAAAGAATAAACAAAGATGAGAGAAGAGATATTGAAAGAGATTAGAGAATTAGTTGAACAAGAGTTTGGTTTTAGCATAGTCAATAATTCTAGGAAACAAGAATACGTTTTAGCTAGAGCTGTTTTCTTTGCGGTATGTAGAAAATTTACTAAGGCTTCGTTATTTCATATAGCTAGGGCTGTAGGTAAAGACCATGCTACTGCTATTCATGGTATAAAGATATTTGAATCGTTTAACATTCAGCCTAAATTATATAAGACTCAAATAGATACTTATAATGTATTGGCAAAGGAATTAGATGACAATCCTAAAGAAGAGGTTACTATTCTTGAGAGGGTAAAAGAAGAGAGAAAACAGGTTGAAGATAAGTACAATGAATTATTGAGTAGGCACAAACATATGCTTAGTTACTATTCTAAGTACGACAAGGGAGCTTACAAAAGAAATTTAGAACTAACAAATGAATAATATGTTTTATTTACTAGGGGGTATGATATTAGTAATGATGCTAATGTTAGAATAATGGAAGAAAATAATATGGAAAAAGATGAGTTATTTAAAAGGCTTAATATATTTAAGACTAAAGAAAAAATAGAAGTAGCAGGTGTAGTTCCGCTACTAATTGATGAGTTAAAATTGTTATGTAAAGGGTATGGTGCATTAGACTTTTTCATTAGACCATGTACAGATGATGAGATAGAATTTGATATGGATTACGATTCTGATATTGATATTACAGATGAAGTTAGAAATGAAATGAATAGGCATGAAGCGATATTTAGGTTGACTAAAAGTTTGTTTCATTACATGGATATACTTAAAGATGATGAATTAACAAAAATCAATGGAGGAAGATAAACCTAAGAAGCCAGATGGCAGAAAAAACAACGGAGCTGTAAAAGGTATATCTAGGGGTCAAGGTAGACCTCGTAAGATAAATGATAAGGATACCAATAGGCTAACACTAGCGGCACTAAAGAAAGTGTTTGGTAGTGAAGAGAAGATGTGGCAGGAGGTTGCCAAGTTAGCTAAGGGAGGTTCATCTAAACACTGGGATTACCTTATGAACTATAGGTATGGTAAACCAAAAGAGATGCAACAGATAGATGTCAACACTAAGGTAAATATTCCTGTGATTGATTTTATGCAACCAAAGACAATAGATATAACACCTGAAGATGAATCCAAAGAACAAGATAATAAATGAATTTTTCCCAGACAATCAAGTGATAGTTGAATGGGATAAGCATAGACAGAATCAATTTGTCGATTTGTGGAAGCGAAAAAATAAAAAAATTAAACCAAGATGAAGGAGTCAACACTGATAAAAATGAAGAGTGATATACAGAAACTACAGCAAGTAGTTGTGGTAGCTCTCCATAAAATAGAAAAGCTAGAGGCTAAAGATGTAGAAGTAATAGAACCAGAGAAAGTTGATTAAGGAAACATTTCATAGAGACTTAGCAAGAGGTAAGCAAGTAGAGAATAAGGTTTTATCTTTGATTAGGAAAAAGTATCCTAAATCTTTTATACAGGATGGCTACTTTAAAGATTGGGATATATTTATACCAGAGCTAGGTGTTGGAGTAGAAGTTAAGTCTGATGAAAAAAGTAAGTACACAAATAATATTGTAATAGAGGTTAACTTTAATGATAAGCCATCTGCATTATCTACTACTAAAGCAAAGTATTGGGTTATATATGATGGCTATCAATTTAATTGGTTTGAGGTTGATTCTATAAAGAAATGTATAAGAGAAAATAATTTAAGAAGTTGTAATTTTATAGGCAAGGGAGATACAAAAAGCAAAGAAGCTTATTTGATAAAAAAAGAATTGCTATATGATTACAAGCTTAATGGACACAAATAGTAAAGGTGCTTATGCGGAGTATATGTTTGCCTGTGAATGTTTAAGGCATGGCTTCTACCCCTCATTCCCTATACTAGATTCATCTGTGTATGATGTGCTTGTTGATACAGGCTCTAACATTATTAAGGTTCAAGTTAAATATACTGCTAAAGTTCCATCAGATAGAAATTCAGTTCAAGTACCTATAATGAATGGAAACAAAGTTAACTATACTTTAGAATTTGTAGATTACTTTGCTATTTATAGTGAATACTTTAGTGGATTTTTTATAATTAAAAATACAGGGTCAATTCAAGCTTTAAGACTAAACAGTAAAAAGGGGTCTAAGTATGAGTTACAATTTAATAACTTTAGCTTCAATGAATAAAATACAGCTCCATCCAAAATACCAATCACTATTTAATTCAGATAGCAGGTACTTTGTTATTACAGGTGGTAGAGGTTCTGGTAAGTCATTTGCAGTTACTATATTTCTGGCACTACTAACCTATGAACAAAACAATAGAATTCTGTTTACTCGTTACACTATGAGTTCAGCAGGTATGTCTATTATCCCTGAGTTCTTAGAGAAGTTAAATTTGATGGGAGTTGTACAGAACTTCAATGTAACAAAAGTTGACATAGAGAATGTAGCTACAAAAAGCTCTATTTACTTCAGTGGTATTAAGACGGCTTCTGGAGACCAGACTGCAAAACTAAAGTCTATTAGTGGGGTTAATACATTTGTATTAGATGAAGCAGAAGAATTACTAAGTGAGGAGAACTTTGATAAGATAGATTTCTCCATACGTTCAAAGGATGCCAAGAATAGATGTTTGTTAATTCTAAACCCTACTACAAAAGAACATTGGATATACCAACGGTTCTTCCAGAACAGGGGAATACCTGATGGATTCAATGGTACGGTTGGAGACGTTACCTACATCCATACAACTTACTTAGATAATATTGAGAATCTATCGGACTCCTTTGTAAATCAAATAGAGGATATGAAGATTCGTAGACCAGATAAATACCACCACCAAATACTGGGAGGTTGGTTACAACGTGCAGAAGGCGTAGTGTTTACTGATTGGCAAATAGGTAAATTCAATAAAGATATTCCGTTAAGAGTTTTTGGATTAGACGTGGGATTCTCAAGGGACGAGACAGTTCTTACTGAGGTATCTGTAGATAAGGAACGTAAGATAATCTGGATTAAAGAACACTTCTACAAGAAAGGATTAGTTACTTCTAATATATATGATTTATGTTTGAGGTATGCAGGGAAGGAGCTTATAATAATGGATAACTCTGAGCCTCGTTTATTATCCGAACTCAATTCAAGAGGACTGAATGTTGCTCCATGTGTTAAGAAGAAAGGTAGTATCATCGCAGGTATATCTCTCATGCAGGACTATAACATTAACCTAGATGGAGAGAACTTAGTCAAAGAATTTAACAACTATGTATGGGATTTGAAGGGTGTGAAACCAAGAGATGCCTATAATCATGGTATTGATTCAGCACGTTATGCTGCTGAGTATCTGCTAGTTAGAACAAATCCAAGAGGAATGTATGTTATTAGGTAAAGAAACATTTGGTATATTCAAAAATAGATTCTATATTGCAGTATAACTTTTTTTTATTTTTATTTATCATCCTTAAAGCCCTCTAGTTATCTAGGGGGTTTTTT
>Ga0208793_1001419_pt1 | contig 13798 bp, 23 predicted proteins | sample 17_taG_FD_184092 | JGI IMG/M metagenome (GOLD analysis project Ga0208793, IMG submission 184092) | Marine viral communities from the Subarctic Pacific Ocean - 17_ETSP_OMZ_AT15314 metaG (SPAdes) (version 2) | ecosystem: Environmental > Aquatic > Marine > Oceanic | place: Pacific Ocean | collected...
TCTAATTGATTTTAACTGTTACTTTTGCTTCTATTCCTCTTCTCTGGAACATTCTAACATCTTTGTTTGCTTCTACTTCACTGGAATGTCTAAAGACGTATTTCCATGCACCAGAAGGTAATTTTCGATAAACTATATAGTTCATAATTATAAATTGTTTTGTGATGCTCTAAAGCATCTGGTTAAGACATCCATGTCTCACGACAGTAATGTTTCGGATATTGAATCCATCATCAGTTAACCTATATAAACCAGTCTTCTGGGATCTCCATGTCTGACGGTATAAGATATAATCCTTCGTTTTGTACTACATTGTAAATCTTACCATCCAGAATGAATTCCTCTGTAGATAATCCGTCTGTCCAGATGTCGAAGTAGTACTCGTCTTCATATGGATCTCCATCTACTAATGACTGATAACTAGTGATGTTTGTCTGTCTTACCAGATACGGTAAAAATAGCTGTGCAAATATCCCATAGGAATATATACCATGTCGTGAATCTACCACATGCAATAATTCGTCTTGATTAAATTTTCTAATTGTCATATCTTACTTGTTTTTGTAGTTAATATTATATTCTCTGATCTGATCTAGATTAGCATCTAAAAATAATTCTAATTCATCTAGAATGCATCTACCAAATGACCATGATATCTGGAAGATGATGTCGTCATTAAAACTGGCTAATGCAAAGCCAGATAAAAATATTTTCTTCTTTGATGCTGTTAATACACATTTGTCATCCAATGGATCAAATAATGCTGTCTTAATAGATTTGTATTTGTCAGCTAGTAATTCTAATCTCTCTTTTGTTTGTGTTACTGTATCGCTCATAATCTTAATTATTTTTTTGGTTTATATCTAAATGGTCTTCTATTATATCTATGCAATGCTCCCACATCGATGGCGGGATAATGTGGTTTCTATTCTTGTCCATTTTACTTAACTGATCTTTTACTTCCTCTACTCCAATTGCAATGATTTGCTCAAATAAAGCATTACCAATTGTATGTCTTGGATTTGCTTCACGCAATGCTTTAACTACTCTCTTAATTCTTACTGATGGTTTTCTACTTTTCTTCATAATTTCTATCTGTTTATGATCCATCCGCTATTTTTATTGATGGATCTAGTTGAACATTTTGTAGTTGATGCACAAGAATTGCACAACAATAACACGATTAATAATACTAATACTTTCTTCATAATTGTTGGTTTTAATGGTTAATATAATTCTGATTTTTCAATGTTCTTTACTTCTCTGGATGGTAATTCACTAATGCAATCTTCGTACTTGTCAAATGCTTTCTCACATTCTCTATTATGCTTCCTCCAGATAACACAATCTTCGTCGTGATCTTTCTCGTTATTGTCTGATGCAATATCTCTCTGGTTATTTGCTTTGTTATACTTCTCAATCCATCGGATCGCTCTATTCACCTTAGACTGGTGAATCTGGTTAATCGCTTTCACTTTAATGTTCTTCATGCTTATTAATTTATGGTTTAAAATTCTGTTTAAATTGCTAGTCTTACACTAACATGTTGCAATATACACAATATATGTCTAATATCTGTCTAATATTACTGATTTATTTACCAGAGTAGGTGTCTTGTGTATTTGAATTGTCTAAACTTAGGCAAGTAAAGATGTTCCAGATCTATCTTTCCCATTAAAATATTTAACCAGCAGACATATGGAGTAGGGATTACAAGATGTCTCTTTACATCTTAATAAGTTTTATGTTGTTTCTATATCTATCTGGTGACAAAATGCATCTGGGCATTTGCTTTGAGCATTCATAGATCTATAGGAGCTCTGGTTAATTGCCATTATCCAGATGTCACTTGCCAGATTGTCTTCTGTTTATTACCAGAAATACCAGATAAATGTCTCATGCTAGTGATAGCAATGGATTACTGGATGTATAGCATGATAAAAAGCCATAATAATAGGTGAAGCAGGACCCTAAGCAGGACCTAAAAGTAAAAGCCAAAAAAATCGGAAACATCAGAACAAAATCGGAAAATGATGACCAAAAAAATCGACTTTTCTGGAGCGGCCCGCTTCCGTATAATGCCATATAACCCATTCCCTACACCTATCTGATAAAATTTTGTACCTTTGGGATATACGTATAATTAAAAAAACTCATAACCATGAATGGATTAACAGTAAAGGATGGTAGATTAGTAAATGATCGCCCTGACGGAATGACTGGCTTAGCTCACGCTGCTATGTTAAGAAAGCAAAACAAGCAAAGAAGCTTGACACAAGATATTGCTTTAGGTATTGAATTAGCTGATGACAGAAAATCTGCAAAGGAGGCTATTCGCAAGTTTTTAAAATAAAATTTCTGATTTGTTTTGAGGGGGTAACTTTTGTTGCCTCTTTTTTTTGTTTTATTGTGACAGTTTTATATAGTTTACTATAGTTTTGTGACAAATAAATGACAGTTTTATGACGAATTTTAATAGTTAACTATTTGATTATTAGATTGGTGACAGTTTGTGACAGTTTTAAAGGGTTGTATAGGGAGTAGTTTATAAAATATAATAAAAAATATATAAGAGTATAGGGAAAAAAATTTGTCACAACGACACACGTTTTGCTTTGGAATAATTATTGTATCTTTGTGTGTATAACAATTAAATCAAGTCAAATGAATAATCCAATGGGAGGGTATTCACCGAAGGAACTTACAATAGGTGAAGACTCACAAGAGAAACTACTTCATGGTATCAAGATGATATCGAGTGCAGTCAAGAGCACACTAGGGCCTATGGGTCAGACAGTAATAATTGAGTCGCCACACCACACGCATGGAATGACAGTCACCAAGGATGGTGTTACTGTAGCTAAGAGTTATGACATGGCAGACCCTGTAGGTAATCTTGCCGTGAAGATGATGAAAGAAGCATCAGCTAGAACTGCTACCTCGGCAGGTGATGGGACTACTACAGCTATAGTGTTAACAGAGGCGTTGGTCAAGCAAGGTTTGAGTAGGATTACAAGTGGTGTCAATAAGACAGATGTTCTTAGACACCTGGTAAGTGAGACCGAGGGGCTAGTTAAGTTGTTGAAGAAGCAAAGTAAGAAGGTTACTAAGAAGAGGTTAGTAGACGTGGCAACCATATCAGCCAATAATGACAAGTTTATTGGTAAGATAATCTCTGACTGCTACAATGAGGTTGGCAAGAACGGCATAGTCACCGTGGAGAACTCACCGACACCAGACACTTTTTATGAGACCACAAAGGGAATTAAGATAGATAAGGGGTATTCGTCACCAATGTTTATAAACCACCAAAAGAAAGACGAGTGTATATTGGATGATGTGCACATACTTGTATGTGACGCAGAGATCAACAACATACTTCAGATTGAGAACGTGTTGAAACCAATCATACAAGATAAGAAAAAATTATTAATCATATCACCATGTACAACAAATGTGATAGCAACCTTGGCTGCCAATGTTCAGAAGAGGGGACTACACTTATGTACAGTTCAGCCTCCAAACTTTGGATACCGTCAGCATGAGCTGATGCAGGACATTGCGTTGTCGGTTGGGGCTACATACTTTTCTGAGAAGACAGGTGACGATTTAAGCCTCATCGAGTTTACTGACTTAGGGTTTGCTTCCAGGGTGATAGTTGGGAGAGACTCTTCTGTAATCTTGAGTGAGGCTGAAGAAAACAAGGATGTGGACCAGAGGGTAGCTGAGTTGTGGGATGCACATAAAGTGACCAAGCAGAAGCAAGACAAGGATTTTATTCTCCAGCGAATCGCCTCCTTGACAGGAGGGATTGGTGTTATCCATGTCGGAGGAAACACAGACCTTGAGCAGAAGGAATTGTATGACAGGGTAGACGATGCAGTGTGTGCAGTACGTTCAGCTCTAGAGGAGGGAATACTTCCAGGGGCAGGAATGGCACTAGCTAAGGTTTCGTTTCAAAAGCAAAATACAAACGACGAGTTAGAGCTTAATATAGCAAAGGATATTTTATACCATGCGCTTCAAGCTCCATGGAGACAGATACTTATAAACGCAGGTCTAGAGCCTGATGATATTTTAAAAGCATCTAAAATTGTTGGAATTGAAGTTGATGTATTTGATTATGGATACAACCTAAAAACCAAGGAGTATGGTGACCTGATAGAGATGGGTGTCATTGACCCTACCAAGGTAACTAGGTCAGCACTACAGAACGCAGTGTCTGTTGCGGTAACTATTTTATCAACTAACGCCATTATTACAATGGCTAGAACATACGAGACGGATTAAATTATAAACAAACAATTATGACACAAATAGAGAAAAGTTTAAAGGCAGATCAACTTGCAGACAAGTTTGCTGCAAAGTTATTTAAAAACGGTATTGTTACTGTGCGTAAGGCGAATACTGTTTACTCAAAAGTAAAAAAAATATTACTAGAAAATATTTCTGAATGAAGCCAATAGGAAAGTACATAGTAATAGACGAAATAAAAGAGGAAATAAGCACTCAGTCGGGAATACTTTTAACAAGCGAAGATACAAAAGACCTAAGGTATAAGAAGGGTGTGGTTGTCATGCCTGGTACGGATGTGGGAGTAGTAAACACTGCTAACGAGATATACTATGACTCAAGGGCAGGCTACAAGATGGTAATTAACGGAACGCAGCACACAGTTATTTCTGAGTCTGATGTCGTTGTTGTCTTGTAAAAGCGTTCATTTCTTTTATAAAATTTCGATACACCTTGTCGGTGTATGACACGTTTTTAAGAAACATAGGGTTGCCATCATTACTTGTAGGAATCTCCTTCCCATTGAGGTATTTGTATATTGATGTGGTGACCCTTTTTGCTTTTTGAGATAGTGAATATAAAGTTTTATGCTTACCATGATTTTTTCTAAATACCACTATCCAGTCATCACGAAGTAAATTATCAAACCGATGAACATTCCAACTTATTAGTTCGTCAAACTCTTTAAACTTTTTTTTTGAAAAGTATTGTTCTGATTTAAGAAACAATAGAATGTCAAGGTCTGCTTGACTTAGTTTATGCTTTGCTTTAATAAACTGACGTACTACTCTCCAGTATTTCAGGTAGTCTGATTTCATAAAATTTAATTTAGTAACTTTGTTGTAAAGATACAAATTATGACTGACGAAGAAAAAAAAGCTGCTGCTGCTAAAAAAAAAGAGAACGACACCTCAACCTTTAGAGAGAGTACTTTTAAAGCAATAGCTGAATTAAGGTCACAAAACAAAAAGCTTACTGCAGATGCAATGGCTAATAGAAAGAAAACCATAGCGGCTAATAGAAAAAGTAAAAAGGCTAAAAGAAGAAAGTATGTATCTGATAAGTATACTAAAATAGCAGGACTTCAAGGGCTTCAAGGACTTCAAGGACTGTCACCTAAAACTAAGAAATCATGAAAAAATTAAAACCGTATTTTACAAAAGCAAACAAAAGCATGGGAGGAAAGCCAGAGAAGTTTGGACTACCGTCTAACAAGCAGATAGCAAACAGTGTTTACGCTAAGTGTGGTAAAAAATAATTTATAAATTTAAACAATAAAAAATGAGTGATAGAAAGTGTGCAAAAAAAATATTGGGAGATGCCATGAAAATTACAAAAGCAACTCCAAAGCAATTAAGACAAATAGAAAAATGTAGCATTCTTGCTTCAGGAGGAACTCCAAATCCTAAAGTTTTTGGTAAGTCTAAAAAAAATACTAGCAAAAAAACAATAAGAAATTTATCAGATCCTTTAGCTTCGAGTAAATTTTAATAAAAGTAATGGCAAAGAAAGGTAGAACCAAAGGAAATAAGATTTGTCCTGCAGGAATTGCTTGGGCAAAGAGAACTTTTGACAAGTACCCATCTGCGTATGCTAACATGGCTGCAAGTAAGTACTGTAAAGACCCCAACTACGCTAAAGGTAAAAAGAAGAAATAATGCCAGATTTTATAAAAAGCACAGGTACAAATACAACAAAGGAAAATCCTAGAAAGAAGAAGGGTAAGTATAAGTCAGAGACTACAATTACCAATACATCTGATGGGACTGTTCAGACCGTTACGACAAAGTCTAAAGATGTTAAAAGAAAAAAATCAAACCCTAAGTCAAAGACACGAAGAGTTTTTAAAAGCTTTGATAGTGATGGTAATGTTATTCAAAAAAATGTTCAGAAAATTGTAACACGAAACGGAAGAACAAAAAAAACAAATTACAATACTAAAAGACAAGCTTAATGGGTGAGCTTAAAAAATGGAGAGATCAGAAGTGGGTTCGTATAGGAACGGATGGAGAAATCAAGGGGGCTTGTGGTACTAGCAAGAATAAGAAAAACCCAGACAGGTGTCTCCCTTTGGCTAAGGCTAGGGCGTTAAGTAAAAGACAACGAGCTAAGACGGCTAGAAAAAAGAAAGCATCAGGAGGTAAGAAGCAGTTTGTTTCGAACACCAATGCAGCAAAAGTAACTAAAAGATACACTTAGTAATGGCAAGACCAAGGAAAGGAAAAGCAAAAGTAAAAATCACCAAGAGTGGTAAAAGAGTAAGCTACGGACAGGCAGGTAGAGCTAAAGGAGGAGGCCCTAGGGTAAGACCAGGGACTAGTAAGGGAGATAGTTACTGTGCTAGAAGTTTAGGTATAAAAAGGGGTTTATCTAGAAAAAAAGCAAATGATCCTAATACTCCAAACAACTTATCTAGAAAGAGATGGAAGTGTGTTGGAGCAAAGTCAAGAAAATAAACAATAAAAATATTAGTATATTTGTTTCATGAAGTCAAAAAATAAATCAAAAGGATTAGGCGATTCAATAGAAAAGTTTACAACCGCTACAGGAATAAAAAAAGTAGTTGAAAAGGTTGCTAAAGCTACAGGTAAAGACTGTGGCTGTGGAGCAAGAAAAGACACATTAAATAGGGTTTTCCCATACAATAAATAAAAAAATGGCATATCAAAAATTACAAGCAAGTAGAGCGGCCGTAGTTACTTTAAGTGACACGGTAGACATTCCAAGCATTTCAAGCTCAGATGGTAGGGGGAATAATGGCTGTGTTTTATATGTAGGCACAGGTGGTGACCTTCGAGTATTAACAGCAGGTGGTGATGATGTTATTTTTACAGGATTTCCTGATGGAGGGTTCTTGCCTGTAAACGTAGTTAGAGTTTTTTCAACTAACACCACGGCAACAAACATTGTTGCTCTTTGGTAAAAAACATTTTTTATGGGTCTTGCAATAGGAATTGGAAACGGAATATTATTCACTAGTCAAACGGGTAGTCCTAGTGCAATCCCAGGGTTGGTAGCTACGTTATGTGCAAGATCAACATATTGTGAAAACAGAACATGTACTAAGGCTATACTTCAAAAACTAGAAAACTGTAAATCATAATGAGTAACTTACTGAAAGACGCCTCAATACTTTTAACTCCTACCGCTTACGAAAATGGGCGTATGAATGCTATTAAGCCGTACAAAGATTTATATGGCACAGAACTTGTAACAAACGGAGATTTTTCTACGGATAGTGATTGGAATAAAGGAAATGGATGGAGTATTAGTAATGGAAAAGCTAATTGTGATGGAACACAAACTGCTACAACAAACTTTTCTCAACCAAATGTAATAAACGACCAATCAAAAACATATAAAGTAGAGTTTACTTTATCTAATTACGTTAGTGGTTCGGTAAAATCAAAAATTAGTAATGATGCTCAAGGGGTAAATAGGACTGCTAATGGTACTTATGTTAGCTATTTGAGTGGAATGACAAATAATCAATTAAACTTTACTGCAAGTTCAGATTTCATTGGCTCAATAGACAACGTTTCAGTAGTAGAAGATTTAAGTGGTGATTTCCAATTCGAAAGAAATTCTGCAGCGACCCGAGTTAATGCACAAGGTTTAGTTGAAAATGTACAGATAATCAGTTCAGAGTTAGTTTCAAATGGTAACTTTTCACAGATAGGTGCAGAAGAAGTATTAAACGGAAACTTTTCACAAGAAGGAAGTGAGTTAATTACTAATGGTGGGTTTGATAGTGATAGTGATTGGTTAGTTTTTGGTAATTCAGAAATATCTAATGGTAAAGCAAATTTAAATTCAGGAACTGGGTCTTTTGCAGGAACTTTAAGGCAGGATTCAGTTGTAACAAACCTTAAAAATTACAAAATTTCATTTACTATAAGTAATTATCAAGAGGGAGTGGCTGTTATATCTATAGGGTTTAATACAAGTATTTCAGTTAATGCAAATGGAGATTATACTTTTTATGGTATTTCACAATCAGGAGATAACACAAATTTTCTAGTTAGAAATGGTGCAAGTAACTTTGTAGGCTCAATAGACAACGTATCAGTCAAAGAGGTCGGACAAAATTGGGATTTTGGTGGAGATTGGACTATTGGTGAAAATAAAATTATTCACCCTGCAGGCTCTAGCCCTGAATATTCTACTCAAGATAATGTATTAACTATTGGAAAAAATTATACCTATTCTGTAGAATTGCTCACAGGAAATGGTTCAAATTTCGCTCAATTATACGTAGAGGGTGTTGGAGCAATTGCTGCCTTTACTAATGGGGCTGGAGTTTATACAGGTTCTTTTACCGCACAAGGTACAAATATTCGAATTAGAGCAGTTGGTGCTGATATAGATGTTGAAGTAACAAACATCTCAGTTAAAGAAGTAGGGCAAGATTGGACGTTAGGTACTGGTTGGAGTGTAGACCAAGAAAATAGCAAGGCAATACACGATAGTTCCGCTGGTGCTACTGCTATGGAATGTACAAGTCTTTCTGTTGTTGTTGGCAAAAGGTATGAATTAAAATATACTGCTAACAATTTATCTGGAGGCTATATTAGAGCTGAACTTGGAGGATTATCGCCTCAATTTAATTTTTCAAGTGGAACATATACTTATAATTTTGTAGCAACTACAAATGCTAATTTATATGTAACTGCAAGTGCTGACGTTGAAGTAACAAACATCTCAGTTAAAGAAATAACAGACGATACAAACATACCAAGAATAAACTACGAGGGGTTTAGTTATCAAGATGCTTTAGGGAGTGAGTTGGTTACTAATGGTGATTTTGCTACTGATAGTGATTGGAATAAAGGTACTGGCTGGACAATAAGCGGAGGAACTGCTAACGCTAATACAGTTGGTAATTATATTAATCTTCGTACAAATAGCAATATTATTGAACCTAGTAAAATTTATGATGTATCTTTTGACGTTAGTAATTACACTCAAGGTAGTGTAAGATTGTCATTTATTCAAAGCGTTGCAACTACTCAAGTTTCTGCAAACGGAACTTATACAGCTAGATTAGTTTCATCATCAGCTGGAAGCTCTCAAGTTTATATACAAGGAATTAACTCATTCATAGGCTCAATAGACAACGTATCTGTAAAGGAATATCTTGGTCAAGAAGTAGTACCAGATAGTGGTTGTGGAAGTTGGTTACTTGAAGGACAGAGTACTAATTTGATTACTTATAGTGAGGATTTTAGTCAATGGTCCTTAATTAGTGGTGGTAGTCGTGTTTCAAACTCTGTAATTTCACCCGATGGAACGCAAAATGCTTCGTCTTGGATTACAAATGCTTTAGGTCAAAAGCTTCAAAAAAATACGAGCGGTTTAACTAATGGCAATGCATATACTTTTAGTATATATATGAGAGCAGATACAAATTCAAATGTAGGAATAGGTGGTATACAGTCAGACGTTATATCTGTAGCAGTTACAACCGAATGGCAAAGGTTTGAAGTGACTCAAATTGCAAATTCTACTACTAGATATCCACAATTGCAAAATATAGGGGATAATGGCACTTTTTACGTTTGGGGCGCACAACTAGAAAACCAATCCTTTAGCACCTCATATATTCCAACCAACGGAGCAACAAACACTAGGCTAAAAGATATTGCAATCAATAGTGGGAACTCTAGTTTAATAAATAGCACAGAGGGTGTATTGTATGCAGAGATAGCTAGAAGTACGGTAAATAACGACTATGAGTTGTTGAGTATAAGTCCAACTGACAATTCTGATGGAACGCATTATGCTAGTTTAGGATATAACAATACTGATAATAAATTATGGATAAGGGCTAAAATAGGGAATACAGTGGCTATTGCAAGTATTGGACAAGTAGATACTATTTTAAACCAATTTTATAAAATAGCAATAAAATATAAAAGTGGTGAAAATGCAATTTACGTAAATGGTCAAAAGTTAATAAATACAGATATTACCGATGGTTCAGAAACTACTACGTTTACTGCAACGCCAGGTACGATTTCAAATTTAGAATTTAGGCATTGGAATGATAGCAATTCTTTTTACGGAAAAGCAAAAGCACTAGCAGTCTACAAAGAAGCATTAACAGATGCAAATCTTAGATGCCTTACATATCCAAATCCAGTTGCAACAACATTTGATTTAGACTTTGATACTATTGCAGAGCAGTTTACTTTTACTAGAGGATCTGAAGCTACGTTTGTAAATGAACAAGGATTAATTGAAAGTACAAATCAGATAGGCCCAGAATTAGTAACTAATGGAGATTTTAGTAATGGATTAACTGATTGGAGCGTAAACGGAGGTAGTTATGCAACTATTGTTGATGGTGCTTTAAATTCAAACAATACAGTAAATGGTAGCTGGTTTGCTCAATACATTGGGCAAAATGTTAGCTTTGTTAATGGTAATACTTATAAGATTACTTTTAAAGCTAAAAATATAAGTGGTAATTCAAATTTAAGAATTACACACCAATCTCATATAGTTTTTACTGATAATATAACATCTAGTTTTGTAGATTATGAAGTTTATTATACTGCTCAAGCAAATAATGGTTCTATAAGAATATTTTGCAATGATTCTATTGGCGAGTTTGAAATAGACAACGTTTCAGTAAAAGAAGTAATATCCGCAACTAACACACCAAGAATAGATTACTCAACTGGTGAAAAAGCATTTTTACTTGAACCTCAGAGTACGAATTTGATAACTTATAGTGAGGATTTTGGTCAAAGTTATTGGAATTTAGCGGGTGGTGATAAAACAAGCGGTCAACTTTCACCAAATGGAGATAACTCTGCCTATAGAATTGATTTTAATGGGAGTGATATAGGTAATTTTTTTAGAAGTGCGGATATAACTTTAACAGCAGATACCACTTATACTGCGAGTTGGTATATTAAAAATATAAACCTTAATGATATCACAAGATTTAGAATAGAAACTATTTCTGGGGGTGGAACAGGAGCTGTCAATATAGATACTCTACAAGATTATGGAACTATACCTACAGATAAATTTACAAGATATTCTATAACATTTACAACGGGTAATGCATCAGGACAATATAGAGTTAGAGTAATGCAAGCTGGGAGTTCTAATAATACTAATAGTTTTATTATCGCAAACGCACAACTAGAACAACAATCCTACGCAACCTCGTATATCCCAACAAATGGAGCAATAGCTACTAGAAATCAAGAATTATGTAACAATGCAACACCAGTTATTAATAGCGAGGAGGGAATATTGTATGCAGAGATAAGTGCTTTAGCTAATGATGAAACAAATAGATACATAACTATTTCAGATGGTAGTAATACTAACTATATTAGACTAACATACACGACAACAAGTAATCAGCTAGGTGCAAGATATTATGTTAATGGCTCGTTTCAATGTGCTTTAACTCATAGTTTAACAGATGAGACTGAATTTATAAAGGCAGCCTTTAAATGGAAAGAAAATGATTTTGCTTTATGGGTAAATGGAGTTGAAGTTGCAACAGATACAAGTGGCAATGTAAATCCAGAAAACACATTTTATAGATTAGATTTTAGCAGATACGATGGAATTTTTCCTTTCAATAGTAACACAAAAGATTTAAAAGTTTATCCAAAAGCATTAGCAGACGTACAATTAGAAGATTTAACAACAATAACACTAGACACTATTTTTGGTTCAACATTTGACATAACATTTAATTAAAAAACTATGAGTATAAAAAGCGATGCAATAATTATAAGAGACGAAACAACTAAAGGAGCAAACACTGCTACTAGAGTTGGAGGAAACCTTGTATCTATTGCAGATGATTTAATAGCAAAACAGTCTGAAATAGATTTAAATACTGCAAAGGTAGGTATTACAACTCAACAGTCTACAGACATTACTACGAACAACGCGAAAGTTGGTATAACTACACAGCAAGCAATTGACATAACAACTAACAATGCTAAGGTAGGTTATACCGAAGCATTAGTTTCTGCTAATACAGATGTTGTAGCAAATACTGCTAAAGTTTCTTTTGATAGTGCTTCAAGTACAAAGCTAGGGGGAATTGAAGCAGGTGCAGAAGTTAATACTATTAACTCAACAACTACATCAGAGCCAACAGGAAGCGATTTAGTTTACAATGTTGTTAGTTTGACGCAAGCAGAATATGATGCAGGAAGTCCAGTAGCAACAACGTTTTACTTAATAGTAGGATAATATGGCTATAAAGTTTGGAAATGCTAGTATATCAAAAATATATCTAGGAAGCAATGAAATATCAAAAGCCTATTTAGGTAGTAATGAAGTTTTTTCAAGTGGGGACACAACAACCTTCATCACAACTTGGAGAACAACAACAAGTAATGAATCTATAACTATTCCTACATTTGGGATTGGATATAATTACGATTTAACTGCCTCTGATGGTCAAGAGTTTACTGGATTAACTGGAGCTAAGACGATAACATTCGCTAACGCTGGGGACTATGATATATCAATAAGTGGAGATTTTCCTAGAATTTACATTAACAATAACGCTACAAATAGAGTTAAACTAATTGACGTTAAACAATGGGGTAATATTGCTTGGTCAAGTTTTAGAAATGCTTTTTATGGATGCTCAAACTTAACTGGTTCGTTTACGGATACTCCAAACCTTACAAATGTTACTGATTTAGAACGAGCTTTTTATTCATGTTCATCTTTTAATCAAAACATAGGTAGTTGGGACGTTAGTGGTGTTACTAATATGAATAGAACATTTTTTCAAGCATTTGCTTTTAATCAACCCATTGGAAATTGGGATGTTTCAAATGTTACAAATATGAATAGAATGCTTTTTCAAAACACTAATTTTAATCAATCTTTAAATTGGGATGTTAGTAGCGCAACAGATATGTCTGTATTATTAAGTGGAGCAACTTTATCAACTGCTAATTACGATGCTACATTAATAAATTTAGAAAGTAAATTACAAGCAACATATCCAAATGGAAGTGGATATACAGCTAGTATTTCAACTAGCTTTGGAAGTTCAAAATACACAAGCGGTGGAGCTGCAGCTGCTGCTAGGGCATCATTAGTAAGTAATTTTGGATGGTCAATAGTTGATGGAGGTACTGCTTAAATAAATAAATAAATATGATTGAATTAAAAAATACAAGTATCTGCTATCCACCTAATGAAACTTGGTTTATATGTTGGGATAATACTAGAGCAGAAATAAAAGCATTTGGTTCTATTCTAACAGACCAATGTTTAGAAACTCCTTGGGTTGAAATAGACTATTATAACAACGAAGAGCAATGGATAGAAATACTGGTTAAAAATGGAATAAATCCATTTGAATAAAACTGAAAATACAATATTAACAACAATATAATTATGAATATCTACAAGACAGTATTTGATACAGAACAACAAGGTAAAGACGTTTTAATAAAAAAAGACGTTTGGGCTGAGGTAACAGAAGAAGGTGTTACAACAATGC
>Ga0208793_1001420_pt1 | contig 13798 bp, 14 predicted proteins | sample 17_taG_FD_184092 | JGI IMG/M metagenome (GOLD analysis project Ga0208793, IMG submission 184092) | Marine viral communities from the Subarctic Pacific Ocean - 17_ETSP_OMZ_AT15314 metaG (SPAdes) (version 2) | ecosystem: Environmental > Aquatic > Marine > Oceanic | place: Pacific Ocean | collected...
GGAAATGACAAATCACATATAAACGTAATGATAACCACGAATTGTACTAACTCCATTAAATCATTTACAGATAAACTAAACAAGTTCAGTAATCTATCATTTAATTATAGTGTTGATGGAACTGATAAAGTGGTTGAGTATATTAGAAACCCTGTAAAATTTAAGACAATCGAAAAAAATATGAAACTATACCACAATATGACAACGGGTAGAGATAATATATCGTTTGCATTTCAGGCTTACAATCTTTTTAATTTATATGATACAATCAAATGGGCAGCAGATTTAGGTATCAGAGTTCATCCTGAACTAGTAGAATCTCCGAGATGGTGTTCTGTGTTTTCTATTCCAAAGAAAATAAGAGATGCTGAATTAGATAGGACTAAGCAACTAATGTTAAATGATGAAAAATACGCAGAGTGGATTAAACATTCGTTGTCTAATATTATACCAACAATAGATAGAATACTTGAAGATGACCGAGAATATCCAGTAAAAAATCTAGCAGAAATGACTAAGAAATTCGATATCGCAAGAACTCAACATATAAAAGATTTTATACCAGAAGTTTGGAAAATAGTAAAAGAAGAATATGACATTATATAACTACGAAGATGTTAGAGCAGTACACTTGGAAATCACAGAGAAGTGCCAAGCATCTTGTCCAATGTGTGACAGAAATATTAAAGGCGGAAGTGATAATCCTAATCTAGGTGACAAAAACGGCTTACATGAATTGACTGTAGCAGACGTTCAAAAGATATTAACACCAGAATTTGTCAAGCAACTTGACAGACTTTATATGTGTGGTAATTTTGGTGACCCAATTATTGCAACCGATACATTAGAAGTATTCAAATATCTAAGAGAACAGAATTCAAATATGTGGCTAAACATGAATACAAATGCCGGTGCAAAGAAAGAAGACTGGTGGAGAGATTTAGCAGAAGTTCTAGGTAACAAAGGACATGTCACATTCTCTTTTGATGGACTAGGAGATACTAATCACTTGTATCGTCAAGGTGTCAATTGGGATATTGCTTGGAGAAATGCAATGGCATTTATTGAAGCAGGAGGTAGAGCCCACTGGGATTTTCTTATCTTTGCACACAATGAACATCAAGTAGAAGAAGCAGAAACACTTGCAAAAGAAAAAGGCTTTGAAAAGTTTATGAAGAAGAAGACTGGTAGATTTTTCTCCACAGTAAAAAATACGGGCAAAGAAGAACATCAGGCAGTGAACCGCAAGGGTGAAAATCAACAGTTGTTAGAAAAACCTAAAGAAGTAAAGTTTCAGAATAAGGCTACTAAAGACATTATAAAATTAGAAGAGAAGCATGGCTCATTAGAAAAATACTTTGACAATGTAAAAATCAAATGCAAAGTGGCAGCCGAAAAGAGTATGTATCTCAGTGCAGAAGGATTAATTCTTCCGTGTTGTTGGGTTGCGGGTAGTATGTATAAATGGTGGCAGAAGCCAGGAGAAAATCAAGTCTGGGAATTACTACAACAATCTGGTGGCAAAGATGTGTTCGATGCGAAAACACATGGAGTAAAATCAGTACTAAGTAATGAGTATTTCACCGGAAGATTAGTTGACTCTTGGAGTAAAGCGAATGTACATTTAGGTAAACCAATTGTGTGTGCCCAGAAGTGTGGCGAAGAATTCGATGCTTTTGCGGCCCAATTTGATGATAGATAAATACTGATATAATAAAATAAGGAAATAAACTACAAATGAAACTACTCAAAACTATCTTTACACTTCCGTATAGATATTGGAAATATTTAATGACTTGGCGAAGACATAGGGAAACAATCAAACATCTCAATCGATTATCAAATAGAGAACTAAAAGACATCGGCCTAACACGAGGCGACATCAATAATTTAGTATGGTTGAAAAAAGACATCGAAGAACAAGGTAAAGATGACTAATAAAAACACTGAAGAATGGCGTAAAAGAACCAAAGCACCATCAGATACATTCTGTCTGTTGCCTTGGATACATCTAAGCACACGACCAAATGGACATATGCGAGTATGTTGTACTGCTAACGCATCAAGCGTTGGTGCTACAAATGATAAGAAGCATGGCGGTGAGGTAGGAGTTCTTAAACAATCAGATGGCAAACCAGCCAATCTAAATGTAACTGACTTAATGAGTAGTTGGAACAATGACTACATGAAGAATGTCAGAAAGCAAATGTTAAATGGTGAGAAACCAGCGTCTTGTCTGAAGTGTTACGCTGAAGAAGATGCAGGTCATATGTCCAAGCGTTTCTGGGAAACAGAATATTGGGCGAGACGTGTAGACTTAAAAGAAATTATCGAAGAGACCTCTGTTGAAGGAGAAATACCACCAAAGATTCGTTACTTAGATTTAAGACTAGGAAGTAAATGTAATCTGAAATGTATTATGTGTTCACCACATGATAGTTCACTATGGGTTCCTGATTGGATTAAACTTCATCCAAGTATTGAAAATGAATCACTAAAAGAAACTATGCAATGGGGAAGTAAAGGCCAAATAGATGGCGCATCATACAACTGGCATAAGAAGAACGATAAGTTCTGGGAACAGTTGTACGAACAAATACCTCATATGAAACAATTGTATTTTGCAGGTGGTGAAGCAACAATCATTGAAGAACATTATACTTTACTCGAAGAGGTTGTCAAAGCAGGATATGCCAAGAACATCGAATTGAGATATAACTCAAATGGTGTTGAGATGCCACAGAGATTGTTTGACTTGTGGGATGAATTTAAGAATGTTCGTTTTCATTACAGCGTAGATAGTATCGGTGAGATGAACGATTACATTCGTTTTCCTAGTAAATGGGACCACACTGTTAAGATGTTTGAACTACTAGACAACACTGGACCTAATGTTGAAGTTACAGTTGCTTGTGCAGTTCAAGCCTTGAACATTTATTATCTTCCAGATTTCATTAAGTGGAAATTAGAAAGAAAGTTTAAGAAGATTAATATGTGGCCGTTAGGCGCAGGTATGATTAACTATCACTTCGTTTATCATCCGCCACATCTAAATGTTAAAGTATTGCCAAATTGGTTTAAAGAAATGACTCGTGCTAAGTTTGATAAGTTTATCGAATGGTTAGAAGCAAACTGGGAATTAAGTACAAGAGGAGAAAGAGGAGAAGGTGTTTCATACGATGATTGGAGAGAAGCCGCATACGGTGTGAAAAGATTACGAGGTATGCTATCATTCTCAGAAAGCGGAGATTGGTCACGAGAGCGTATGCCAGAGTTCATCGAATATATCAATAAGATGGATGGAATACGAGATACAAACTTTAGAGATGTATTTCCAGAGATGGCACCGCTATTAGATTGGACACCAGATGATGGCGATGACTGGGATGGTGAGTTTGATGACAGACTACTAAGAGAATTGGAAGACGATGGCTTTCATGTTAACGCAGATGAATTAAATAGGGACAAAGAATAATGAGTGTAAAGTTAATATCACATAGCACAGCACCAGAGGAAGTTGGGTTAGATAATGTACAAGAATTAATCGCTTACTGTGCCAAAGTAAGTAATCCTAACAATCAAATCAACAAAGAAACAAGTGAAAGACTAATCAAGTATCTAATTAAACATCAGCATTGGAGCCCACTTGAAATGGTGAGTGCTTGTTTAGAGATTGAAACAACCCGTGATATCGCACATCAAATTGTAAGACATAGAAGTTTTGCATTCCAAGAGTTTAGCCAACGTTATGCTAATCCAGAAGAAATGGGTGACCAATTTGTAATCCGTGAAGCACGATTACAAGATGAAAAGAATAGACAAAATAGTGTTGAGATAGACGACGGACTAGCAATTCATTTAGAATGGTCTATTAAACAACAAGAAGTAATAGACAAAGCAAAAGAGGCATATGATTGGGCGATTGAAAATGGTATTGCTAAAGAACAAGCAAGAGTTGTTTTGCCAGAAGGTAATACTAAAACACGATTGTATATGAATGGCACAATTCGTAGTTGGGTACACTATATTGAATTACGAAGTGCGAACGGAACACAAAAAGAACACATGGAAGTTGCTTATGCTTGTGCAAGAATAATTGCAGATATATTTCCATTAGCAGGAGATTTAGTCCAAGATGCCACACTGTAAGGCACTTTACAATCATTTGTTTGTAGATGTACAAGGATTTTATGCTCCCTGTTGTTTTTATAAAGAAAAGAAAAAACATAGTTATAAAGACTTATCTTGGCATGACTACCATAACTCAGATTATATGAACAATATAAGAAAAAATATGTTAGATGGATGGGACAAAGGTTGTAGCGATTGTGAAGAATTAGAAAAACAAAATCTATCAAGTTATAGACAAGTTGTCGAAATGTTTTGCGAATCAGATGAACCTAAAATTGAATATATTGAAATAAGTTGTAGTAATAAATGTAATATTAGATGTCGGATGTGTGGACCAGATTTTAGTAGTAAGTGGGCTGAAACACTTGAAGTTGTAGTTCCAAAAATAGAAAACTTTAAACAGTTTTTGTCACAGATAGATACTACACATATAAAAGTTATAAAATATCTTGGTGGTGAACCATTTATTACACCTGAAATAAAAATACTACTAGACTGGATGTTAACTCTACCAAACCCTGTCAAGTTTTACTGTAATACTAACTTAACATTATTTCCTAAAAAACATATTGATACATTATCTAAATTCGAACAAGTAATTATAGGATACAGCATAGACGGAGTTGGCAAAGTAAATGATTACATAAGACAAGATAGTGACTGGAAAATTGTAGAACAAAACTTAGAACTATGGGAAAAAAGTAAAGATGTATTAAATTTAAAATCGTATGTTCAGACTACAATACAAGCATATAACTTTCATAATTTGTCTGAATTAAAATCTATTTGTGATAAGTATGAATTGCCTCACAGTGCTTGGAAAATATTTGGACCAAAAGAATTAACACTTGATGCTTTGCCTAAAAACTATATAGATGCACATACTGATGAATATAATAAGCAGTTTATAAAGGATTATAAATACAATTCAGAGTTACACGCACAATTGATAGAAAAAACCAAACAACAAGATAGATTATTACAAACAAGTATTGCTAATTTTATACCAGAATTGGCAGAATTTATTTAAAGGAAACGGAGTAAAAATGAAAATTGAAGATACAATGAATGGTTTCGATGTCATATGGGATTTAGGCAGAAGATGCACATACGAGTGTACATATTGTCCTCCTCATAGAAATAACAAGATATCTCCTTTAGTTGAATTCGAAGAACTAAAGAAATCTATGGACTTCTTAGATAGATATGTGTCTATATACGAAGAAAAGAGAGGAAAACCCTATACGAAAAGAAAGTTATCATTCACTGGAGGTGAACCAACTATTCACACTGGATTTCTTAAATTTGCAACATATATCAAAGAGACATATGGAGACAAATATCAGATTGGGATAACTACAAACGGATTGTTTACTAGAAGACAAGCAGAGAAGTATAAAAATTTCGCAGGAACGATATCATATCATGCTGAGGGTACTCCAGAAGAAAAGAAACTAGTAATAGAAAACATTAAGTTCATCAAACATTGGCAAGTTAATGTTATGTTTCATAAAGACTACTTTGACGAGTGTGTTGCATTATGCGAAGACTTAAAAAAAGAAGGAATTAAATATATTCCTAGAAGAATTGGTGATGACGGTAATGACGAATCTTCAATTCGCAAAGGTTACACCCATCTATATACTCCAGAACAAGAACAGTATTTTGTCAATCATTGGCGCAAAAAAGAAGTAGACAGTAATCAAAAAGACCTTGAGCAAGAGTATGTAAACTCAATGAAGAAATCTGAAAAGTCTTTCCAAGATGAAATCGATGCTATTCCAGAAAAACCTAAAGAGGCACCTAAGAAGTCTTGGCCTCGCAAAGAAAAGCAGGCCGAAGCGGCAGCCAATATCGGCTATGAAGCAGGACAAAAAGAGATTGAAGAGTCTTTAGGCACAAAAGAAGAAGCAAAAAGAATTGCTAAAGAAAAGCAAGGTGAGAATGCTAAAAATGTTGAAATAGCACAAGAAAAAATAAATGCTAAAAAGGTTGAAATAGTAGAAGACGAAGATAAAACAACTGAGGTAAAAGTGCCAGACTTGGGAACTAAGAAAACAAAACCTGGCAAAACAGATGTATATGTAGATGAACCTATGTATCCTTCTTTAATGAAAGATAAAGATTTACCAAAAAGAAAATCTACTGGTAGAATGTGTTGTGGTGGCAGAGATTTTTGCGTAAGTTCTGCTGAACAACCAGAAGGAAGACTAGAAACATATGTAGATAACACGAACTTCTACGACTATACATGTCTAGTTAATCATTATTTTCTTTATATTAACCAAGAAACCCGTGATATATATCATCACCAAACTTGTATGGTAAATCTGGACAATGATGTTGCTCCAATTGGCAACCTAGATAATAGTTCAGAAATCATAGAAAGATTAGAAGGATATAATAGAGAAAAGAAATGGCCAGTTATATCATGTCCTAAGACATTCTGTGGATGTGGTATGTGTGTTGATAAGATGGACAAGTCTTTTGATATTAAAGAACATAATTTTGGCATCACTAATGTTGAACTCATACCTAACATAGTTAAACCTATGGAAAAAACAAGAACAATAACAGTACGAAACAGAATGGAATCTATAGATGATAGATTGTACATAGAAAATATAAATGCAAGATAATGAAAGCACTTGAAATTGAACTAACATCGGCTTGTAATGCAAGGTGTCCTATATGTATGAGAACACGTCTCATAGAGAAAGGTATACCAGTAAAGAAAGAGCATTACTCATTAGATAACATAAAGCAGTACTTTGACCCAATCGATATGAAAGGTATGAGACTAAAGTTTTGTGGCGTTCTTGGTGACCCAATTGCATGTCCAGAATTATACGAGATATCAGAATACTTCTTAAACCGAGAAGTCAAACATATAGAAGTTTCAACTAATGCTGGATTAAAAACTTCTAAGTGGTGGGAAAGATATGGAGAACTATCAGCAAATTCAGATAATAGATTAGAGATACACTTTGCAATTGATGGTGTTAATACTAATGATTACAGAGTTGGAGTTAACTTAGAAAAGGTGTGGAATAATGTAGATATGTATTTAAACGCTGGAGGATTTGCTTCTTGGCAATATATTATATTCAAATATAATGAACATGAATTAGATGAGGCAAGAACAATAGCAAAAGATAAAGGAATGAAGTTTATAACTCGAACTGCTTGGAAGAATGATGTGTCTGAGGTTGAACAAAATGAGATAAAACGAAAAGCGGAGAATAAAGATTATGCCTAGTGGTCACAAAGTACGGCAATATGGCATAGTGTGTAAACACTTAGATGCTGAAGAATTTTACTTCGGTGCAAACCACAAGGTATATCCTTGTTGTTATCTGTATGATGAAGAAATTGAAATTAACATGAAACGCAATGAAGTTTTGCCATCTACTAAAAGATACGGTGATGATTATAATGACTTGACTGTACATACTTTTGAAGAGATACAAAACCACGAATATTTTAAAAAAACTTTAGCAGAATCATTTGACAAAGATAACGAGTTACATTGTAGTCGTTGTTGGAGGTCTTGTGGTGATAAAGGGAAAAGGAGTACGCAAAAGAATGTGGAAAGTTGAATGGATTGACATAGAGTTAACTTCATTCTGTAACATTCACTGTGAAGGATGTTTCAGAGAGTTATCAGATTATGCAGACAAAGTAAATAATACAGAAAAACTTTCTCTGGCTACTATCAAGCAGAGATTTAAGAAAGAAGATTTTCCTGATATTAAGATTATTAATTTCTGTGGAAGTGTAGATGAGCCAACATCCCATCCAGAGTTCTTTGAGATAATTAATCATTTCTCATCGTGGAATGCACACATTAACATTGCGACAAACGGGTCGTTACGAACTGAAAAGTGGTGGACTAAATTAGCAGAGATACTAAAGCCAATTAGTCATAGAGTGACTTGGGGAGTAGACGGCACAGATAAAACTTCAGAAATATATAGACGAGGTTCTAAATTTGATAAAGTAGAAAAGAACTACCGAGCATTCAACAAATCAGGTGGACAATCTACTTGGCAGTTTATTGTATTCGAACACAATCAACACCAAGAACAAGAAGTAAAAGTAAAGGCACTTGAAGAAGGCTTTAGAAATGTAAAATACATATACTCTCATAGAAAAGATGTACAGAATAAAAATATAACACACAAGAAAGTAGAAAGAGAAGAAACACTAACAGTCCAATGCAAATATGAAGCACAGAATAGAATCTTTGTTAATCACAGAGGAAATGTAATTCCGTGTTGTCATCTTAACGCAGAGATGTTAGAGTATTCAGCCGGTAGAGAAAAAAATACAAAATTCACAGAGATATTGAACGAAAATCAAGGTGAAGAGGCAGTCAACTTAAAGAACCACGAGATAAAAGAAGTAATGAATGGTGAAGTTTGGAAATCTATTGCAGATTCTTGGTCAAATGAACCCATCTCAAAGTGTTGGAAAACTTGTAAAAAAAGACAACACGATACATTTGTTAAGGAATCATTATGAACAAAAGCAAACTTCCTTGTTTCTATAGCCTTCACGGCGTAAACTACAAGAATGGATATGTTACATCGTGTCCTACACAGGTTAACCAGTTGCATTTATTAGATGGTAAAATTCCATCAGAATTTGTTAACAACGAAGAATTTAAGAAACATAGAATGCAGTTATGGAATGGCGAATGGCCATCAGGATGTCATCAGTGCCAAGAAGAAGAACTCTTTGGTAATAAATCTATGAGAGCGGATTGCACAGAAAAATATGATGAATCATTTTTTAATCCAGAAACAGGAGAAATAGATTTTAAATCTATTCAACATATTGAACTTAGATTTAACAACTCATGTAATATGGCTTGCTTACACTGTGATAGTGTGTTTTCTTCAGGATGGGAAACTGCATTAAAGAGATATGAACCTGATAGAGATGTGCAATATTTTAATTTACAACAATTAACAAAAGCAAGACACACAGCAAAAGTAGATAGCGAAACTCAAATACCTAGTTCAACTGCACTTCCTAGAATTGATATGAGAGTAGGAGAAGTAGATAGAGTCGCTGACGACTTGATTAATAACTTTCCTAATTTAGGCGAATTCAATGTATCTGGCGGAGAACCTCTAAAACAGAAACAGTTTCTTCATCTATTAGATAGAATGAAAGACCATCCTAATGCTAGTAATATGCAGGCAATGTTCTACACAAACTTCAATGCAGATTTTGACCCAGTAGACCTAGCAGAAAAACTATCACCATTTGAAGATTCTTGTATTCATATCTCCGTAGATTCAGGAAAGAACTTATATCCATATTTTAGAGACGGTTCTTGGGATGTACTGAAAGAGAATATTAAATTATTTAAAGAAAGTAAAAGTAATACACTGAGTACTAACCTTGTTAGTGGAATTTGTACAACATCTATATATCAGTTAATGGATTTATATAATGTATTTAAAGATATGCTTACATTAGATATTGATTTGATAGAATGTTCTTTAGTTTATACTCCAGAATATATAAATCCAGCAATACTGATGGAACATTTTCCTGACGAAGTACGCCAAGATATCAAAGAAACAAGAGAAATGATTGAGCAATCAGACTCTAAATTAAAAGAAACAGCGTTAATAGGATTAGCCCATATAGAAGAATATATGAACAATCATATTATAGAATTATACAATGAAACAAAACTAGATACTACAGAGTTAGATAATACAGAAAGATTTATCAAATATGTAGAAGAAAGTGACAAGTTATTCGGCAAAGATTTTAATTCCACCTTTACCAAATATCAAATAAATAACAACAAACTAATCAGAACAAATAAGGAAACATTATGAATGAAAAACCAACATACTTTGTTGAACAAACGTATTATAACCTAGACAAATCAGAGTCAGTTGTAATTAAAATACCACACGATACTGATTTCTCTTACCCACCAAGAGAAGTAAAACGATTAGGAATTTGGTGTTCTGGCGGAGCAGATTCAACTGCGTTATTATATTTATTGGCTAAGACTATAAAAGATAATGATTTAGATTTATATATTCAGCCTATGACAGTTAGAAGACAACGACCTTGGAATCCTATTAAAGCCGCGCCAGTCATAGAAAAAGTTTGTGAAATCCTTGACTTCGATAGAATGTTACCACACGAAATTTATTATCCTCCACTAGAAGATGCCAATCAAACTGAATGGCAAGAGTTTATGGATAGAGATAGAGAAAATTGTAAAAATGGATTTTGGCATGTCTTATATGACGGACTGACTTCTAATCCTCCAGAGGATGAGATGCCTTATGATAATAAAGAAAGTCATCGCCGCGGTGAAGATGTTGAAAAAATATTAGAAGCACCAGCACGAGACCATATGAGACCACTCTATAAGATAAACAAAAGATTTATTGCTGACATTTACAGACAATTTGATTTAACTGAAAATCTTTTTCCAATGACTTGGTCTTGTGAGGGCTCAAAAGAACTAACAAACGATTATACAATTCCTTGTGAAGAATGTTGGTGGTGTTGGGAACGTGAATGGGCGTTTAAACCAAAATAGTAATTAATTCAGTTGCTATTGTATTCGTTTCGTGTTATAATAACTTAAGTACGTTTAAATATGGAGAAAATTTATGGAGTTTGATACTTTTAAACCAAGTGATGAATGTAGCATATGCGGAAACGAATACGATGAAACATGTGGCGGAGTTCAAGGACACTTTGGTGTTACACCAGTTACATTTTGTGAATGGTGTTACGGTAGCATCTATGATATGATTTCACAAGATGTAAAAGAACAGATACAAGAAGACTCGAATGAAAGTGAATCACAAGACATAAAAACTATCCTTGATGCTGTAGGCATAGATTACGAAACAGTCATAAACAAGTATAATAAAAAACAAAGATTCTTCAATTTTACATTTGATGAGCCGTGCGGAATGAGTCATAAATGAGTGATAAAGAAAACGAATTATATTGGTCGCAATACGATTTCACAGAGATACCCTTTGATGATATCGTTAGTGTAGGACAACGGACACTCTTGTATAGAGATTTGTTCTCAGTAAGTTGGTTACTGGGAAGATTCTGTAACTATAAGTGTTCTTATTGTTGGCCGTATGCTAGAAGTGACCGCAAAGACCACAGACCAACTGAACTATGTCTAGCAACGATAGACGAAATAAAAAGGCAAGCAAGACAAAATGGATTTAACTCTTTTCACTTTTCTTTATCTGGTGGTGAACCTACTTTTCATCCTGGCTATTTGGACATCCTCAATCACCTCGCTGGAGATGTGGATAATTGCAATTATACTTCTGTTCATATGACAACTAATATGTCACGCAATATGAAGTGGCATAAGACATATTGTGATACCGTTGCTAAAATGAATAGAGCAAGTATCACAGCAAGTTTTCATACTGAGTATGCAGTCAAAGAAGAATTTGCAGATAAGTTGTTGTTCTGTATGGAACACGATGTTCAAGTAACTATCAATATGGTACTTGTGCCTGAATGGTTTGATAGAGATTGGGAAAATGCAATGTATTTTCATAATCGTGGCATAAATGTTACATTAAAACCTCAGAGTGACCCAACTGCGTCTTTTGTAGTACACGGTTACACAGATGAACAATTAAAAACTATGCGTAATGGAATGCCTCAACGTGATTACACTACAACTCTACAAGAAGAAACTGGTATAAAAGTAGTAAGACCAAAACCTAAATCAGGTAGTATGTGGAAAATGGATGCGATAAATGGTGATGATAAATCGGTGCCACCAATTATGCAAGTAGAATTCCAAGATAGTAAGGGCAAGAAATGGTATATGGACCAAGCAGAACGTTTCAATGCTTTCAACTTTAATAAGTTCAAAGGATGGGAATGTACAAGTGGGTTTAAAGGTATCATTATCAGAGAGCCAGATGGGTCTATTAAGCGGTCATACAGTTGTGCTGATGAACCATTAGGATATGTAGAGAGTGGTTTTAAACTATTTGACAAACCAAAAGTATGTATTAGTGAGAGTTGCGTAAGTAGTGCAGATAGTAAGATACCCAAACGTAAACCAGGCGCAATGATACCGATATATCCAGGCGATACATCATTTAAGAAGAACTAAAATGTATATTTCTCCTTTAAATACGTGGCAACGAGCCGTAAGCACCTATGATATAAGTTTATTGTTAAAAGATTGTTCTGAATATTATATAGACAATACAATTTCAGATATTACAAATGTAGAAAACACAGGATTTTATATTCCTCGCGGTAAAGATAAATTAGTAATTGTCAGCGGAGAAAGTTGGACATTTGGAGACAATTTAAATAGCATGGTGCAAGTAAGAAATAATATAGACGACAAAGAACCAAGAATTACAAATAACTTTTCAGGTAGAATAGCACAGTATCTAAATGCTGATTTGTTACTTAAAGCGATACCTGGGTGTAGTAACCAGATTATAATAAATAACCTTAGAAGTCTGATAAATTGTATACAATCACATAATAACTTTAAAAATTATAAAGAAATATATATTATTGCACAACTGACATCTCCTAGCAGAGATTGGCGTGAATCAAAAGATTTAGGTAAAGACATTAAAAATCCTAAGTTCGATGACTGGTTTAAGTTGCGTGAAAAAAGAGATGTTGCTAATCTGATTGATGTCACTAAAGAGTTGCCAAATGCAAAAATTTGTATATGGAAAAACTTCCATGATTTTATAAACGATTACGAGGTAACAGAGAACAAGACATATATTAAAAAATCGTGGTCTAATTACCAGTTAAATGTACAAGGTATAAATGATATAGAACTTCCTATGGCAATGGAAGCAGAACAATGGCCAGAAATGATAAAAGAAATTGGAATATTTAAAAATATTCCTAATGTAAAACAACATGTCAATAAAGATTTAGATAAATTAGAACACAGTTACGATATGTTAAAAAAGTCACAAATAAATAATCATCATCCGGATGAGATTAATCATTTTTTATGGACTATGAATATTATCAATCAGTGTAATTGGAATATAAGATAGATAATCAAAAAACATAATGGAGAAAGAATAATGTTTGAAGACAGAATATACGAGATAAAAGAGGTTACTTATGACCGACAACGGTTAGAAGACTTTTATAATAGAGTTAAACATCTATCAGTGGATTATTCAGAGATTAGAAATAGAGCGACTAAAGGTTTATTCAGTTCTATCAAATTAGATAAAGATAACTATGAAGGCAAAGAGTTCCTTGAATATCCAGAAATATCAGAACTAGTAGAACTATTCAATCCAGTAAAAAAGAAAATAGGAAATGGGAATATAGCAATAACAGTTTATCAACCTTATTTCGAATTTCATCCACATACAGATTTCTCTCGCAAGTCTGTGATAATGTTTCCTATACTACCAGAAGATGGTGGCAAAGGATTAGATTTTTATGCTGATGAAATTTTAGGAGAAGATGCACATCTAGTACACACAGACGACCAGGCAATGGCTCCAGGACACGATGAAGAATTCTATCTAGGAACTTGCGAATATTCAACTATACATCCAACTTTAATGGACACAGAAAGAGTTCACGGAGTTAGGAATGACCACAGAACCAGAGTTTACCTTCAAGTAAG
>Ga0208793_1001429_pt1 | contig 13715 bp, 26 predicted proteins | sample 17_taG_FD_184092 | JGI IMG/M metagenome (GOLD analysis project Ga0208793, IMG submission 184092) | Marine viral communities from the Subarctic Pacific Ocean - 17_ETSP_OMZ_AT15314 metaG (SPAdes) (version 2) | ecosystem: Environmental > Aquatic > Marine > Oceanic | place: Pacific Ocean | collected...
GCTTTTTCTTCTAAAGCATCTTCTAATTCTTTAATCTTTGCTTTTGCATCTGCAAATGTAAATCTTTTGTTTGCCATAATTTGTTTTTTTAATTAACCATCACAAGATAGACAGTCAGGATCCATAGCTGCCGCAGCAATATCACCACGTAATACGCTTTCGGTTCTAACATAATATAAAGTTTTAATTCCACGTTTCCATGCTTCCATGTGAACTGAATTCATCCAACGAGGTGATGCCTCAGATGGGAATGCTAAATTTAAACTTACTGATTGATCTATATAGTCTTGTCTTATTCCGGCTTGTTTAACTAATTCTAATTGATTAATTTCTTTGAATGTTTTAAATACATTCTTTACTTTTTCCCCGTCATCTTCTTGGGTAAGTCGTCCTCGGTGATCGTAAAACCATCCATCAAGTTCTTTGATGTCTTGTACTGACCCACCATCTGCAAGTACTTTATCCCAAGTTTCCTTGGTGTCGATACCAACTTTTCTAAATACTTTTCTAAGCTCATTGTTTTTTCTAATAAATGTTCCTTTAGCAGATTGCTCTGTAAATACGTTTGCAGCCCAAGGTTCAATACCTGGTGATACGTTACCAGATAATTTTGAATTAGATACAGTAGGTGCTATTGCTCTTAAATGTGTATTACGCATTCCAGTACCAACACACCATAAAGGTTCGCCATACACTTCTGCAAGTGCTCTAGATGCTCTCTCAGTTTCTATCTTTATCTTTGAAAATATCTCTCGGGTTTTGAACTGTGCCATTAACCCTTCGAAAGCGATCCCGTTCTTTTGCAGTAAGCTGTGCCATCCCAACACTCCTAATCCTAGTGCCCGTCCCTTGACAGCTGACCTCACAGAATTTTCGAATCCCCTTAGTCCCTTTGCTCTCTGTATGAATTCTTCCAGGACACCGTCCAGGAACCAAGTCGCATCGTATACCAGGTTTGTATCCTTCCATTCGTCGTATTTTTCTAAGTTAAGTGATGATAAGCAACAAACGAAGCTATGAGACTCATCTGTATGAAGAGTAATCTCAGAACATATGTTTGTCATGTGTACTTTTAATCCGTTCGTTTTGTAAGCTTCTGGATTAACTTTGTTCGTATTGCCTTTAAAGAGGACATATGGCTCACCAGTTGCTTTACGCTTTTGGATAAGTTTACCCCATCTTTTCCTTGCTTCTTGGTCTCCCGCTTCAAGCTTTCGCATAAACTTATCGCCAACGACAGCACACTGATGTAAGTTAAGAGATTGCCTGTTGACGTCTCCTTTAGGTTCCCTAATTTCAATCCAATCGAGGAAATCATCGTGTTCAATATTGATGTTAACTGATGCAGCTCCTCTTCTAACGCTACCTTGGTTGGTCGCGAGTATAGTTGAGTCATAGATTTTGCAAAAAGGGACAACTCCGTCTGATGTTCCATTACCTGTAATTCTTGCTCCGGCGGGTCTAATCATATTTACACCGATACCTACTCCGCCGCCGTGTTTTGCGAGTAGCATCATTTCTAAATTCTTTTGACCTATATCTGCAATACTATCTGCTACGTCTATACCAAAACAACTTATTGGTAAGCCACGATCAGTACCTGTATTAGACAGCACAGGAGAGGCTAAACATAACCAACCCTGCCATATATACTCAAAAAACTTTTCAGCCATTTCTGGCTTATATAAACGCCTTGCAACAGCGTTACAGACTCTCATATAAGCATCACGTGGCGTCTCTCCTTGAAGTAAATAGCCACCTGCTATTGTTTTCTTATAAACTTCAGTGTCTCCCCAATTTGGGTAATCAACACCTTTCTTCCATTCGTTATTCCACATATTAGTTTGACATTACATAAAGTAAATAACCTATTATTACATTTATATTAACAGCTACTAAATTCCATTGCTTAGCTATCCAAACTTGAGGAGTACATAATAAACCACCTATTATATAACTTATAGCGCCAATATTACCATAACTTAATATGTAAGGCCCTATCATTATAAAAGCTGTACCCATGTAACCTAGCCTGTTTGCAATTCTTTCTTTAGCAGTTAATCTACGATCTTTTACTAAATTTTTTATAAAATTATTCTTCATTACCAAATATCTTCAAAATCTTCGCCCTCACCCGCTTTCGAATAATCAGTAGGACGAACAGCGAAGAAATCAGTATGAGTGTGTCCACCTGTAAGATGGTAGAACCAATCGAGATTGTCTGCTCCTGATTCGTCAAACGCAAAGTATTGCCCGAGGTCGAAGTAACCGAGTTCTGCAAGTTTTTCATTAAGCCTTTTTCTAATAAACTGTTTTAAGTCATATGCTTTTATGCCCTCAATGTCACCCATCTCAAACATCTTATCAATATACTTTTCTTCTGCCGTAAGCATTGTTTTAGCAGCTTCAATAACTTCTTCTCTGCATGCTTCTAATAGACTGTTATCTTCTTCACACATATGTCTGAATAATTGACAACCCATCTTAGAATGCAAAGATTCATCTCTTACAGACCACTTCATTTGTTGCCCAATACCTTTGAGTAAATTACGTAACTGAAAAGAATACAATACAGCAAAAGCACTATATAGCGATACACCTTCAGCGAACGCTGAGAAAATGGCCAAGCTCCTGCCAATAGATTTGGTGTCATTATCAGTAGTAGCAACAAGATTATCAAATCTCTCAGCTGTTGCCGGCTCATGTAAAAACGCTTCAAAATCTTCAAGTCCAAGAGTTTCATTTAAATAAGAATAAGCAACAGCATGAATAGTTTCTTGTGAACCAAACATCATAGCCATTTGTTGTATTTCATGCTTGGGAAACCAACTAACAACATTTTGTGTCCAATAATCAGAAACTGCACATTCAGTTTGCGCAAAACCTAAAAGTATATTTCCTACTAGGTTTTTTTCTTCTTTAGTTAATTTTTCATTCCAGTCTTTAACGTCACCTGACATTGGTATTTCTGTGTGTAACCAAAATGCTTGAGCTTGTTTAAGCCACCCTTCGGTATAATATTCAGGATATTCAAAAGGTTTATAAGCTATTCGTTCTTCAAATAATCCCATTTACAATTCTAATTTTTTGTCTTGTTCTTGTTTTGCTTCTTCTGCTTTCTTTTTTAATTCTTCAACTATATTTTCATAGTCTGGTAGCTGCTGTAAAAAAGCATATGCTCCAGATATGCGATCATCTAACATACGCATCTCTGCTATAATTTGTTCTGATACAGCTTTTAACCGCCCTACCGCGCCGGCCAGCTCTGCTCTTGTTGGTGTGCTCATAATATTTTTTTACTTAAAATTAACGGACTTTCATCCTTATTTGCTTTAACTTCAAAGTGATTGTCATATTCACTTATTATTAAATCTTTATCTTTATAAAGTTTTTTATAATTTTCTTTAACGTATTCTTCTACTTTAGTTATCATATACTGTAAGTATTAATTCCACAAACGGCATGTATAGCACATGTTCTTTAAAGTCTGTTTGTTCATATGATCTAATTCCCACTAATATTCCTGGGTATAACCCTATTTCTAGTTGCCAACTTTTCATTTTGATTCTCGTTTAAATAGTAATTTAACATTTTCATATGATAATTTATTCTTTCATTATGGTATTCATCCAAAGTAAAATCCATGTCTGATTCCAAGCTTATCGATTTCTTCTGAGCTGATGTGTTTGTTGTTGTTGATATAGTTTCTAACATCCTTTTCTAATTTACGTCTTTTATAGTGCAAAGCAGCTAATTTCTTCTTGCTTCTTTGATTATCTGAATCGTCCTGTCTACTTCTTTTTGGTTTTGCGGTTTGTAGAGTGTCTTTCCAATCTTGTTTTTCGTAAGCCATAGTTTAAATAATTTCCATCTAATGGGGAATGATTCATTTGCTCTTCCCTTGCATTCTATTATGTAGTCTTTTCCAACGAAGTCAGGTGTATACTTAATTCCCAATATTTTCTTTTGCCCTCTGTTAGTGTAATCACCTTTTCCATTTGCTTGCTTTTCGTAAGATTCATTGTCAAAACTAAAACCCTCGATAAGCTGGAAAACTTCATTTTCATATCCTTCAAATAGTTTATTCTTTTTTAGAGCCATATATGTATATCTCTCTAATCCTGACGCAAAGTTAATTCCGTCGTATGTTATTTTTTTAGATTGTACAGGTCCTCGTTTTTTACTTCTTCGTTTCATATGTTACTTTAATATCTCCAGGATACATAGTTGATGTAGTAAACCCTAATGATGGCGGGTCGCCTGGATCAGGGTTTGAAGTTATAGGATTTGCTTCTTGTTCGGCTTCTTTGTAGTCTTGATATATCTTTTCAGTAAGCTCTTCAGTCATAGTCATCTTAAGCTTTTCAAGATAGTTTACTGCATCCATTAATTCTTCTTGTAGATGATTAAGCCACTTATGCATGTTAGGTTCATCATCATGAAGAGTTACACCATACTTTTTATAACCAACATCTGAACGCTCTTGAAACTTATCTACTACCTGTTGTATTATTTTATCTCGCATATTAATCTTTTACAAATGTTCCATTAACCATTTTACCTGTGCGTTTTGAAATCTCTCCATACGCAGCTTCAATACACTCTTCTATAGTAAAGCCTTCTAAGTGTGCTAAGTTGGTTAAAACAACCACCATATCGCCTATAGCGTCTTTTGTTTCAACTTTATCAGACTTCAATAAGCTTTGTGCAAGCTCACCGGCTTCTTCAATTAATTTAGCAAACTGTGTTTTAGAATCACCTTTGTCATATAAACCTCTTTTATCTGCCCAGTCTCTAATTAAATTAAATATATCTAAAGAGTTGTTCTTATTATTAATAACATTTAATGTTTTTTGAAACGTAGAAAACGGCCCAGCCTCTGCCATTGCTTTGTTATATATGTAACAAGTTGAGGGACCGAACTGGCTATTATGAGTGTTAGATATAACCCAATCAATTTTATCCTCTGAATCCAAGACATAAGTTCCTTCTGATGTTTTAATTTCTAAATCTAATAAAAAGTTTGCGTCAATATCTTTCTTAGATATTTTAAATGTTGTTGTAAATTCTGATGATGTATGTTTATTCATTTTTTTATTCTTCTTAAAAAGATCTTTATATAAACTCCTATCAACTTTATAACCAAAATCTTTTTGCAAAGTTCTTTCTGCATTAGATGCTTCGGCTATATCATTAGTTTCAAATAGTATTTCATATTCTCCTTGTTTATATCCTTGCGTCTCAACAACCCGTTTTTGTATATCTGTAGTACACCCAACTTTTATACCGGGTATATGATATACTTTGTACTTACCTGTTGGAATTTCCATTGTTTTTTAATTTATTAATTATTTCTTTACTTCTTTCGTTTAAAAACGTACTCATAAAGTTATTCTTTTGAAACCAATATTTATACTCCAACATTGAGTTCTGCTTTGATTGGCGGGTGTGGCTCATATCCTGATATGTTTATCATGTTATGTGTTGGCATTCTTAAAAATCCTCCTGCTCCCTCGACAACAGTAAGTCCCCAATCGACGCTAACAAAAGGAAGATCCCTAAAATCGCGGGATAATTGCTGTTTTGCTTGATCGATATGATTGTTGTAAAGATGGCAATCACCAAGGGATGCAATAAGTTGCCCAGGCGTATAACCCGATCCTTTAGCAAGCATAAGTAGTAGTAAACCATACATAGCAAAATCATAAGGAAGCCCGAGAAAAACATCGGCGCTTCGCTGATTCCACATAAGATCCATTTTCCCATCATTTATATATATTTGAAAACCATAATGGCATGGAGGCAAAGCCATATCATCAAGATCAGCTGCGTTCCAAGCGCTAACAATAAGCCTACGGCTGGACGGATCTTCTTTGATTTCACGAATAAGTTTTCTAATTTGGTCAACACCATTAAAATTACGCCACTGAACACCGTAAACAGGACCAAGCGTGCCGTCTGTTCTACCGGACCGCTCATAATCCGCATTCCAGTAAGTAAGACCATTATCATTAAGATACCCAATATCCGATCTTCCTTCGAGTATCCATAAAAGCTCTGTAACTGCATGATTAAAATATATTTTTTTAGTTGTTAATAAAGGAAATCCTGTTGACATATCATGGCGAAGTATTCGTCCAAACACAGATCGCGTCCCAACGCCTGTTCTGTCATCCTTTTGTTTGCCTCCATAGACGAGTGATGATAATAATCCTCTATATTGTTCTTGTACATTATTCATTTTTCTTATCGTAATAAAATTTCATTAACTTAAAAGTTTCGGGCCATACATTATCTGTTATATAAACAGTTGGAGTTAAGTATATTTTCTTGTAGTTAGGCATAAAAGAAACAGCAATGCGCCATTCTTCTGCATACATTCCTTTGCTCGTTGGTTGAGGTGATATTATTATACCATTGTTTACGCAATACTTTTGCCACTTTAATTGTTCTAAATCAGCAACAAACCCGTTGTTTAAACCTATGTAACCTTTAGGTGGTTTTGATTTCCAAGCCATTATTCCCAAGGTAGGTTTTGTTCTATTTCAGTTACTGGCATATAATCACCTGAAGCGTGATTCCATTTAAAATGTGCTTCAGCTTGATTCTCACCTAGGTTTTGAAATTTAACTTTTAAAACTTTTACTTTAACAGTGTTGTTAGTATAATTCCTATGCACTAATAATCCATGATAACTTGCATCATACCATTCACCTCCACCTTTAATATTGTACATTGTTGGTTCATCAATTGTACCATCATCTTTTTTGTACATTTTAGTAGGGTGAGCAACAATAACCACAAGCACATCGTATTTTTTAGCAAAAGCTTCAACTTTAGCAAGGTATTCCATTGTAGCATCAGTAATAGATAAATCACCAGCGCCTTTCATTTTCACCTTATTATAAGGGTCAATAACCAAACACTTAATACCTTTACGTTTAACAAGCTCAGCACCTTTTTTAAGAACAGCATCTAAATCATATCTTTCTGCTTCTATAAAATAAAAGTTATCATTAACAACTTCAAAGCATTGATTCCATTTATCGCCACCTAAGTCTTCTTTCTTTGGCATCCAACCACCTATCTTTCTTATAAGTTTATGTGCATGCAAAAACGTAGGTTTGTTTTCAGGTGACGCAAAAGCTGTTTTCCAACCATATTTCATTTGGTAGCCCACAGCCATTCTATCAACAAAATCAGACTTACCAGAGCTAGGCACGCCTGTAACGGTGATGAATTGTCCTGTGTAAGTGCTAAATATGCTATCGAAGTTATCAAGACCGACTTGAAAGCCAGGCTTAAAACCTTCATGAATAAATTCTTCAAGTTCATCATTTATATCATTTACTGTTACTACATTTTCTAAAGGGACAGCCGTGGAATTGTGTATAGCATCAAGAAGAGCGTTTCTGCCGTCAGCAATAAGAAGATCATTAGCGTCTTTATGAACGCCGAGATCTGCCATCCAGCATACTTCCGCCCCAAAGCGACGTATAAGCTCTTGTTGTAAATTTTGACCAGCTTCATCAGAGTCTGTGGCGAGTATGATTTTTGTTTTATCATCAAAATACTCGATACAGTTATCAAGATAGTCAAGGTTGAGCCTATTAAGAGTAGCTCCATTTGGAACAGATACGACGTTAGTAATACCAACTTCATATAAGCTGAGAGCATCCATTTCACCTTCCACAATAACACACCAGTCGTGGCCAACAATATTATTAATATTATAGAATATTTTCTCTGCTCCTTTAACGAGTTTAAAGTTTTTTCTTCCATCTCTAAATTTAGTATTTATTAATTGTTCATTAATGAAATAATTAAATTGAATTGTATTAACATTACTGCTTGTTTGAGGCATCCACTCTGGACCCTCACTGATTTTCATATCAGTAAGAGTCTTTTGTGAAATACCACGTCCTTCAAACCATTTGATAGCAGCATCGCTTAAAGAAGTATTATTACGCCATTCGGGTAATACATATTCTTTAGTGCCGCCACCTTTACGTTTAAAAGTATGTAATTGAAAAACTGTATCACAGTTCATACAAGTGCCAAGACCACGTTCCCAATCGTACATAGCGCATTTTGCTTTACGATTTTCAGGTTTCCTATCGTGAGAACAAACAGGGCATATACCCTCTTTTTTTCCAACTGCTAGGTCGTACTGATTGAATGTTTCAATCTCGTATCCATTGATCTCTGTTGTATTCATATTAGTCTTCTAAGGTATTACCATCTCCAGTATCAGAAACCCAGTCATCCCAATCCATATTAGAAGGGGAGATCCGGTTCTGTTTGTGCTGGTTGTGAAAAGTTTTGTTGTTGCGGAGCTCCTCCTCCGTCGCGTTCTGCTGTGTTAACGTTTTGTCCATTTGTCCAAACTACTTTTACATTACCTAAATATGACTTTGGAGCTTTGCTGTCTCGCTCCTCTTTTGTTTGTTCTGTTTGTATATAACCTGAATCGCCATATTGACCAGGCTCATCGTTAAGAACAATAGTTACAGGGTAATACTTCCCTTTCTTACCTTCGTAAATTTTTGATTTATCAATTTTAGTTAAATCAATGTTTGCTGAAACAATACTTGCCATAGTTTAATAAGTAGTTAATTGGTTAAACATTCTACGCATTTGATTTTTTGTAGCTCCTGTAGATCTACGCAGATTATCGACTGCTTTTGTATGAGATTGATTTGAATAAAAATTGTTCTCACTTGTTGTTACTCCTGTAACGTCACACTTTCTTTTTCGTGTTCTTGCCATAATATAAAATTTAAAGGGTTTTCGAAATATAATATTGGGAGAAGTCTCCGTCTCCATTAACAAAAAAGTCGTTATAAGCCTGTACTGCTTTAGCAACTTTGTTAGATCCAGATTGAATGAATCTATCACTGCAATCAAATAAACCTATTTGATGAGTCTTTTTATCTATTACAATAAATACTAATTCATAACCAAACATCTGACTGTAAATATATGCTTGGCTGTCATAATTAAATTTATAAGCTGAACTGGTAAATGCATTTATATTTCCAGTAGTTTTTAAATCAATTACCAATTGGTGACTATGATTAACAATATCAGCCTTGCCTTTCCAAGTCATGCCCTCGAGTTCTACTAAGCCAGGTACTTCATACTCTACGTTACCTTCTTGTATTAAATCTTTGAACAAGTCGTTCTCTAATACAATTTCACGCATTAATTGAATTTCATCTGCTTCTTTTTCTAATAAGCAAATGTCACTTCCAGCAATTTCTTTGTATGCTTTAGTGTTTCTTGTAGTAGATTTGACTATCTTGTACTTATCAAGCTTATGAGGCTCGAGGATGCATGTATGAAAATAACCACCAATTACCATAGCCGTGGTAGGTGGAGACTGCTTCTTGAATTCAAGAGGATTATTTAACAACGCCATTATATCACTGTTACTTAAATATGTTTTACCAAACTCTCCGTAATAGTGATCGTCATCACGCAGTTTATCTAATATCTCTTGTTTATCCATTCTGTAATTGTTTTAAAGCGTCAGCTTCAATTATGTATTTTTGTTGTAATGTACTTAGTAATCCGCCGTTAGATAAAAACTTTTGCGCTTTATCAATATTAGCCATACTAATTGTTGGTTTAACACTTGGTTGTTTATTTGAACCAGCAATTGTTTTGTGTATAGCACCTTTGCCGTGACTATTAGTTGCGTCGGCGTCTGCGGTGTCATCAATTAATAACAAGTTACCAAGCGCATACTTTTTGCCGTAAGATGATGCTGAACCAAACTTTTGTGGCATTTGCATTCCTTTCTGATCATAATCAACTCCAACTATTGCAGAAGCAACTACACTTTCACCAGATTCATTACAAACAATTGTAGCCGATGATTGCATTACACCCTCGCCTAACCATGTTTCATCTACTGTGAAGTAAACATTGTTTTCAATGTTATACGGTTTCAATGCTTCCAATATGTCTTCTGCAGATCGGAAGTTGTACTTACCAAAATTATTAAAGCGTGACTTCTTTGCTTTAAACTTTGATTGAATTAAACTTAATTTGTCTCTTATATTCATACTTTATTTAATTTGTGCCAATCCTTATTGGCGAGTTTAATTGTTCGTGTACCATAACTTTTAGTACGTGTATTGTAATAAGTGTTATGATAATCAGCTTCTATTTTTTGATTTAATGTTTCAATGTCCGAAGGACTATTATTTTCAATGTTGTAATAGTTTAATCCTTCAGTTAAGTTAGAAGCGTCACCCCTGTCTATAATGTCATCTTCGATGTCATATAGTTTATTTATGTTATTCATAATGTTATTAGGTATAATATATATTACATAAAAAAAGTAAAAAGTATACTAATTCTGCATATATTTTTCAATTAATTCTTTAACGTGTTCTTGTTGCATTTTTTTAAGAGCATTTGCTTTTTGTTTCTTTACCCATATTTCAGATTTGTTAAACCATTGAGCTATTTTAGATACGGAAGCTTTATTGTCATAAGGTTCGTCAATACCAAAATACTTACAAAGTACGATCTTTTCAGATGCATTTAATTCTTGATCCATAACAGTATGTAGCATGTCATTTAATTTCTCTTGATCATAATTGTAAGGTTCATCGGCTACATCTAAATAAAATTCATTAAAGAAAGATGCAAATGTTCTTGTTAAAAATATATCTATTTGATAATTATTATCGTATTTACCACCATATGCTTTTCCGTGAGGATTGGTGGTATAGTAAGATTCAGGAATTCTTATAGTATCCCTGTCTCGAGCTATAGCTCTTCTGATTCCATTTTTTATATTCAATTTTAAATAGTTTGTTATAATGCCTGGTCTTTCTGATTCCTCTGCATTATTAATTAATTCCCAATCTAGTTTGTCCCATGCACGATAAAATGAACAATAACCCTCTTGCATTAAATCTGTAAGATCAAGAACACCTATTCTAGGATATGATCTTTCAAATATATTAGCTAAAGATTTTGGCCATTCTATATATGGTGCACGCAAATTGTCTATTCTATCATATATTGATAGGCTAGCTAAATGTGATTTGTATGTTGCATGGCTGTACCATTTCATGTTTCTAATAATTTTAGTCTTCTACTATATTTTCTTACTAGTTCTGCTTTATGCTTTAATGATTTAATAGGCATACGGCCGCTTATGGAGCCGCGTAACACATCATCTATAATTTCTGTACGTAATGTGCGTATAGCAAACCAAAGATAACTAGCGTGGTCTTTTTTCCGGGCGTTTCTTTTTAACGCTTTTGCACGCTTCTTTAATTTTTGTAGCAATTCCTGCATAGTTTGTTTGTGTTAAATGTTTGTATGTTTTTATACTCATATTATAATAATTTTAATAATTGTCTTATTAGTTGTTTAGCTGTTCCAGTTACTTTATGATTATCATTAATAACTAAAACATATTCTTGTTCAGGTTTACCTGATTCCCAATTGTATTTATTTCCTGCCATATCCTGATATATAATAAGTGTCTAATATTTTATGCATTGCTTCTTCACTAATCTCATTAGTAAGAACCATGTTGAATAATAATTTACGCATCTTTTTGTTTGTTACATTTTCCGCAGAATTCAAGGTACGCTGCATTTAATGCACCGCACCCACACTGCCATGAGTTATCTACTAATGATTTATTCATAATTACGCATTGCTTTAGCTCGAGGAAAACGATATGCACCGGATGGTGTACGCTCGAAGTACTCGAAGGTTAATGTTTTACCGATATAGTCGGTAATGTTTTTGAATACATCACGGCGTTTAGCAATAGTAAGTGTTGGCCATGGCACTTCAACTAATCGATCGTCTGAATCACGACCGAGGAACTTACCGAGGCCGCCAGAGAATTTACCTTTACCTTCAATGTAGCCAGTGATTGTGATCTCGGTGTCCGACCAGTCTTTAACTTTTTGTAAGTTGTTAGATCGTCGTTGGTCGTAAGGATTGTTGTTGCGTAGCATTGAGCCTTCATATTTGTTTTGTTTATTTTGTTTGTGAAACTTTTGTACATCTTTGTCGTTGAATACAACTTGCGTGTCAACAAGTTGAATAGAACGCCATTTGTATAAACTTTGATAGCTTGTTATTGCGAGCGTACGGTCGATAAACGATAAGCTCGGTTGTTTGCTATTGAAAAGGTCGTAGCAGTGGAACTGTAAAGAACTAGCCGCTTCGAACTTGTCAGCTTGCGTTGGTTTTTGTTTGCGGACCAGCGAGATGATTTTATTAAAGTTATCCCGATACTTATGATTATAAAGTTCGCCGTCAAGAGTAATATGAGGATTGGCTGCGAAGAAAGGTTTAAGTTCAGTAAGTATATGTTTAACATTATAAAATGGTTTGTGGTTACGTGAGAACGCACCGTGTTGATTAATATAGCAACGTACGCCGTCAAGCTTAGGTTGTACAAAATGTGTGTTAGGCCAGTTGATTTCGGCAGCTACTGGTTTAGCTAGCATTACTTTAAAGTCTGTCATATTCTTGTTTGTATTTTTCATATATTTCTTTTAATTCTGCGAACAATTCATATTTTTCTTGATTCAATAGCTTACGCCCTTGTTCTTCAAGCGCATCCATTTTATTTTTTATTAATTCTTTTGGTGTTACATTTTTAATATTACCAAATCCATCAGTAACTGTTTTATGAAACTCTTCAGGTGTCATAGGTTCAAATTGCATAAGTGTTGATGCTCCGGTAATATCATTGCCATTAGCTTGCTCTTGTATTATGCGTTGTTCTGCTTTTATATATGCTGAACTCATCTTTAATATATCCCATTGTGCTTTTATTTTATCAAATGTAATTTTGTTTTCTTTCATTATTATCACGATCAATTATGTTCTGTAACGTATTTATTTCTATTTTAGGATTATCATTCCAATCAACCTCAGCATCTTTAGGGTAGTCTCTTAATATAAGTTGTATGCAGTCATCTATTATATGATCTTCTGCATCTGTATTAATTAAATAGCATATCCATTTTCCTTTATATAATACTTTTAGTTCACCCATTTAATTCCATTATTTTATTCCAGACTTGTAAGTCGCGTTTATTAAATCTAATTTGGTTGTCAATCATTTCTTGAGTGTAAGCGCCAGTCGGTAATTCTTTTTGTAACGACTTGAGTTGCAGCTCAATAAAAGATATTCGTGCATAACATTTGTTGTGTATAGCATCTTGTAATTCTATATTATTCATCTGTAAATTTTTCAAATTCTTCTTCGTTTACGTTGTCTGATATATAATCTAGCATATAGTACTCGTCAAAGTAATCGTCAACATCATAGCATGCAACACTTACTATTTCGCTAGAAGGTTTAAAGCAACGCAAGTCGTCAATCGCACTCATAATTGCGTCAAAGTCTGGTTGATAATAAAACACTTCGTTTTCAAAGTTTAAATTTTGTACGTCTGTTGTGATATAGTATAAATCATAACCGTCAGCTGTTAATAGTGTACCGATTTCAATGTCGCCATTGTATTCTACAAACTTAATGTTTGCTAGTTCTTCAAATTTTTGTAATGTTGTCATATTCTTTTATTTTATTATATTATCACTTGTTGTTTACGTTTGTAACGTATTTTAGGCATAAAGCTGGGATTCGAACCCAAAACTTTAATCTTTCGCCTCTCTCATTCTCAAGGCCTATTGAATGATCGTGCTCAAACAAGATTAAT
>Ga0208793_1001430_pt1 | contig 13707 bp, 11 predicted proteins | sample 17_taG_FD_184092 | JGI IMG/M metagenome (GOLD analysis project Ga0208793, IMG submission 184092) | Marine viral communities from the Subarctic Pacific Ocean - 17_ETSP_OMZ_AT15314 metaG (SPAdes) (version 2) | ecosystem: Environmental > Aquatic > Marine > Oceanic | place: Pacific Ocean | collected...
TGATGATAGTGCTCCAATAACAAATTTAAATGAACAAGATAATAATTTAATTTTAAATATTGATTTCGACCAAACCACTACGGATGATTTGATTGATAAGACAAATTTAAGTAAAATTCATTATAATCAAGATTTTCAAGTATCTCTTAGTGATGATTTAAGATTAAAAACAGATACATTAATTATACCTGATGGTATAGAAAAGAATAATTCAGAACAGGCATTTTAATGGCTTATAATAAATACGATAATTACCCATCATTGAAAATGCCTGGTGTTTATCCAGAGACTGGATCCAACATCACGGTGGAAGATGGAATAAAATTATTAGGGTTAGATAATGATAATTTAAAACAGTTATCACTAGGAAACTGGAATTCAATTGTAAGTGATGCTAAAGTGATTACTACGAACACAGGACGTCTACATCAAAACCTAAAGGGTAGAGAAGTGTATGTTGAATCAGTTAATAGAACAAATATGGACGACTGGAAATCGAATAACACGGGTCTTAGTTCTATTACGTATTCTAAAGATGGTGACGGAGATATCATAGTCGGTAGTATCGTAGAGTTAGGCCGGTGGAGACCCACCCTACCCACCATTCCAACGCCAAATTCTCAAGGTGAATACACCCCAGCCCAAAATGAAGACATAAGACTAGCCAACATTGAATGGTGGAATTACCATCTGTCAATTTTCCAAGCTTGGTATACGAGCTCAATTGAATATCCTGAAGGTAACTATGACCCAGATGAGTCTGAACCCATAGATCCAAATTGGCCATCACCACAATTTATATCACAATCAGTAGGGAGCAGGATATTAAATTCAACGTCTGCATTTATAAAAGAAAGAGTTGATGAAGAAACCGCACCCCTTGTATTTGAATTTGATAGCGGTGATGTGGAGTTGACTTATGAGAAGGATTTAGGGGATGATAAATATGAACTTTTTTTCCCATCTTCATTTATTTTTAAAAGTCCAGATACCGATAGTAGTCATACTGTAGGAAACATGACTCGTCCACCAAACGCAAGTAATTCTGGATTTTGGGAACTTGATATGGCTGCAGCATCTTCTGCATCAGCTGCCCATTTGGTTTCATTAGGTGCACCACATTTTACTTATAATATTCAAATCTTGCAAATCTTACCTAACCTTGGGTTGGTTCCAGAAACCTACTTTTCAGTTAACGCTAAAAGTGAAAATGGTAAAAGACATTTTTTATACTATAGGGGAATAGATGATGCATCATTGATTGATACAACTTACCCTGTAAAAGTTGAACTAAATTTGAACTTATATGACCCACCTGATGATTTTGATAATGGCTTAACCCATATGGATGAAAATGCTACATATGATATTTTTTATAAAAACCCTGATTCCATCACGGATGCGGATATTATAGAGAGTCAGATTCTGCCAATATCTTCTTCGGCATATTTGGTGAATAATAATCATTTTACTTATCAGGTAATTCAATGGGGTGATGAGAAAAGTTTATTAAGTGATGAGCAGATAAAAGAATCATATTTTTTTAACTTATATGATATGGAAGATAGTCCAGAAGATGATAATTATAATTTAAAAAAATTCATATTATCAGAAGTTGAATACTCACAGCCAATAGAAGAGTCGGTATATCATACATATAATGACCCTGGTGTGAAATCCATAAAAATAATTGTTTGTAAATATGATAAACGGAAATTCTTTTTATATCAAACTTATCTTGTGACTAAAAACATTGTAATAAACGATGGTAATTTATTAAGTCAAGACTTTTCAATATTTGGTGGAACTGATTTTAATTTTTTACCGATGAAAACCTTTTACGAACACCACGTCGATGAAAGACAATTCACCGGCCAGGTCCAATATGTTGTAACTAGTGGTGAAATAAACCAAAAATCTAGTTTTGTTATATCTTCTTATGATGGGTTTTTTATCCAACCTCTATCTGGATATAGTATTAATATTACAGATAATAATACAAATACTATATCAACAACAATATCAGGATCTTGGACAAACGCATACACAGGAGATACTACAATCATAGTAAATTCTGGGTTCAGTAGTGGGATTTATATGGGTGAATATCCTTTCACTATGAGTTATGACCAAGATGTTGCAGTAGAAATACCATTACAGGCAACAATTGGTGGATTAGATGAAGATTCTAAATACAATAATTCAGTAGAGAGAATAAAAAAAGATGATAACTTTATTCAAGATGATTATTTAGAAAGAGCATCCAGTAGAGACTTTATTGATAATTTTAATAAAGGATTATATGGTGAAACACCAGGTCAATTGGATTTATCCATAACTCGTATGTATAAAAAACCACTTGATATTTATGATTTCATAACGAATGATAAACAATCAATCGTGGATAATAATTTTAACATTAATACTTTACCAATCAATAGTTCTGCTACCGACATATTTATAAGTAATGAAGATTGTATTGTTGATTTAAATCCACAAGATATAGAGTATTTATCAATACAAAACAAAACAGGAATTCCAGATAAGGCAATTCTAATAGGGGATTATAAAGTAAATCAACCTAAAGATGGTAAAGTACAAAGGCAAGGTGTAATGCAAACTCCAAGGATAGAAGAGAATACAGATAAACAGGCATTTTAATGGAAATATTAAAACAATATAACGAAGATACACTAGAATTAATATCGGATGGTCAATCATACTTACTTCCGGATTTTGAGTCTAATATTCATATAATTAAACTATCTGTGTTTTCTGATGTAGGTTCTTTTTTAGAAAATGACGATTTAGAACAAGATTTAGATTTTTATATATCGAATGGACAAATATTTTTAAAACCAAATGAGTACTTAGATAGAACTGGTTTTTCTGAAAACAATTATAATTTACAATTTGATTTTATTACTAGATTCACCACCGACACGGATGATTTTTATATTTCAGAAATATCACCAAGTAGAAAAGAAATAAGATTATCTTTAGGGTCAACTAGTACAATTTCAGACGGAATAAAAGATGAAGTATTGCAATTCCTAAATGAAGATACGGACGCTTATAATTTCAATTCCTTTTTAGAATTAAGTCAAGGTAGATTAATTCCAATTAATGGTTATGCTTTTGATATCATAACTAATGAAAAACGAACTTTAATATTAAAATTAAATCAACCATTACCAAATAATATTTCTACTTTAAGTAAAGATTTTAGAATTGTTAATAAATTTTTATCATCACAAACAGAAACAATATTTTTTATAGATAGAGAAAAATTAGCAATATCCGGATTGGGATTAGACATTGATGAAGGATATTCTACCGAAGACACCACAATTATCGATGACTATTTAAATTATAACGCCATAACGGGTTCATCTGGTACTAATATTATTAATGAATTACAACGTCAAAAGAAAGATATAAATCTAAATATTGATTATAGTAAATTTTCAAATCACACTTTCTTTGGTTCTGCTGAATCCAGATTAAAAAACTTTAAAACCAAGGCAGTTAAACTCGAAGGCCTATATAGTCAAATAAGTTCTTCATTATCAAATGCAAGTACTGCCAACGTAATAGAAAAGAGAAAAGATTTATTCAATCAAGTTGAAGGCATTAAGAATAATTTTACTCATTATGAAAATTTTTTATACATGGATGGTCAAAGTTATTCAACTGCTTCTGCTCCTGGTATTGGTAGTAATTTAGCAGGAACGGATTTCAGTAATAAGTATAGTACGGAAAATCCCCTAACCAGCACTATAAATTCCGAGGGATTTGATACGGTATATATGAAATCATCCAGCGCTGATTATCTACATTTATTTACCGATGTTTATAATGTGGAGAATCCACCATTCTATAATACGAATAAAGCCGTTTATTTATCTTTCATTATGAGAGGATTTACGGGAAGTGCAGCATCACCTGGAAGTAATTTTAATTTAGATCAAAATGGTGGTCACGCGAACATTAATTACGATTCCATAACTACTCAAAATTATGAATATGGTCGTAGAAGAATACCATTTGAAGCCTATAGTGGTTCTGCTATGTTAAATCCAACTGCAACTGGTTCACATTATCAAAGATATATTTTTAAAGGAGAGCAGTTGTTTTGGAGGCCACGTAGTACTGACAACGGAACGGATATAGAAAACATGAATAATGGTGGTGATGAAAGATGGTCTGGTGCAGCAGACACATACTATGAAATACTATCTGGTTCAAATGTAAGACTTGCATCAACAAGTGGAAGTGTTGGTGATGGATATGCTTACGGTATAAAAGATACGGATGGTCAACATAGACCATATTTTTTCCCATCCGGCATTGAAGCTACAAGTGGTTCAAATATTGAAGGTTTCGTAACGGCATCCATTATGCCTCAAGGTGATTTATTTCCAATATCTATGAATTCACCAAGTTCATCAAATGCGTACTTTACAGATGTAAAAGTTTCATACAACAACCCAACCGACATACATCCATTCAGTAATATCTATAGACCACCAAGTGGTAGTTATGATGGTTCTACTACGTGGAATACTTGGTATGATGCATTACTAACTACTGCACAAAATTACGATAATGATAATATACATTCATTAATTAATAATTTACCGTTTTCTTTACGAACCGATGAAGAACATCAAACGTTAAGAGATTTTGTAAATATGTTAGGAGAACAGTTTGACTTATTGAGAAGTTATATTGACAATTATCAAAACTTTTATAAAATGGGATATAAGAACCCTAATTCAATACCTGATAATTTATTACCAATCATAGGTGATTCAATTGGTTTTGATTTAATGAATCCCTATAGTGGTAGTATTACGAATTATTTAGAAAGTAATGAAGTTGAAGGAATCGGCATCAAAGGTGCTATAAATTCATTATGGAAAAAAATACTCAATAATGTATTGTATGTTTATAAATCAAAAGGAACACAGGCATCGTTAAGTTCATTATTAAATCTATATGGATTTGATGCCAACTCTTTTAAATTAAGTGAATATGGTGGTTCTATTGAAGAACACAATCCAACCGTTGTTGATAATACTGCAAATGACCTTCTGGATGGATTAAAAAATAAAAAGGGTAATATATCATTCATAAGTGAAGTGAAAACATTACCTATGTTGAATTTAACAAGTGGTTCTAATTATTTAGCATTAGATTGGTGGACTAATGATGCGAATCCAAATGGAATTGAATTTCTATTTCATGCTGACAAATCAACAACTACACAGACATTATTAAGGTCAAGTGGTTCTAATGATTATTGGGATTTAAGAGTTGTACCATCTGGTTCATCAAATACAAAAGGAAAGCTTGAATTTAGATTAAATTATAAAGAAAATGTATCCAGTGCAATTGGAACAAATCATATTTCAATGTCAACCGATTATATCAGTAATATAATGAGTGATAATATTTTCAATGTAATGTTACAGAGAAATGTAGTGACTGCAAGTAATGCACTTGCGGATTGTGCTTTTACACAATCTTATCATATGTTTGTTGCTCGTAAAGATGATGATAAAATTAGAAATGTACAATTCATAAGTATGTCATCACATGATGTGGTTTCATTATCGGGTTCAAATATAAATCAAAATTTTATTACATCATCTACACTAACGAGTCAGAATTTATTTATGGGGGAAACCCTAAGTGGTTCAGTTGCTGAAGTTAGGGCATGGGATGCTTATGTCAGTATGTCAAAATTTAAACAACACGTTTTAAATTATAATAGCACAGTCGGTGGTTCTGCTACGTCTGGAGTTGATGATGTTGTTTATAGATTTAAATTAAATGAAAATATACCAAATTATAATAGACATCCTAATTCAGCTTCATTAAAAATTCATGATTCTAATCCACAACATACTAAAGATTATAGTCATTTAATTTCTACACAAAAGTCTTTAAATTTTAAAACAAGTATGACAGAACATACAATGTATAAATTTAATGTAAAAGGTACGGATGAAATTAAAAATGATAATCAAACAAACATAGGTGCTAAACTATATATTCAAGGGTCATTAAGTCCTAATGCAAAAACTTTAGTACAACCAAAAGTTGATGGTAAACCAGTAAGACAAAATTCAAATAAAATTGGAAAATCTCTTTCTTATGTTAATGCGATAGATTCTATGGTGATTGATTTAATGTCTGATTTTAAATTAGATGATTATGTTGATGATGAGAATACAAATGGCATTTATAGTGATTTAATTGATTTAAGAAAAAAACTAATCAGTAATAATATTATTAAAGTTGATGTTGTTAGGAATTTAAAGGAAGCGGAAAGGCTATTTAATAATTCAATTATTAAAAATTTAAAAGATGTAATACCTGCTAAATCAAAACTTGATATTTCTTATGAGATAAAAAATGATATTTTATTTCGTTCAAAAATTAAAAATGTAAAATTACAAACTCAATTAAATCCAAACTTAATAGTAGGTAGTTTAGGTTCTGCTACATTTGTACCTGATGTGGTTTCAAATGCAAATCAAAATTATAAAACAGCTACATTAGATATAATAGATGATGAATTAACTACAAGTGGATTTGCAAATCAAAATGTTAAAAATACAACCATTGATATATTAAATGATGAAGTGAGTTTAACTTCAACTCTTAATGAAAACGTAAAAACAAATCATTCTACTCCATTAGATATAGTTGATTTAACAAATTCAAAAACAGAATCCATTTATACGATGACACCTGATATTACGAGTATATTATTGGGTAGTAAAAATGAATTTTATAAAAATCACGGAAAAGGTGATAATCAAGTTTATTTTAAATCTTCTAATGTAGGTAATAATGGAGATTACAATACTTATAAGTATGAGACAAGATTTACATTTCCAACCATAGGTGATACGGAAGAATTTCATCCAGTAAGTGGTGCAATGGAAAGTAGAACTGGAACAAATGCAAGACAACCATATAACCACCATGATAATTTTAGGCATTTTCATAATAGACAATTTATAGATAGTGGTAGTTATACTTATACTTCATTTTTTGCCGATAATGCAGAACCAGGTAGAATGATAGGTAGAACAAGATTTTTTAGAACAGATGGGAGTGGGAATATAACTTATCCATCAAATCATTTTATTCATGCTAGAACAAGTAAAGATGTATTGGATAATTTAATTTACAAGGGAACACAATATAGTGGCATAAACCCCACTACTGATCCAATGGATTTGGATCCACAAAGAACAATTCCGGCCTATACAACTAATGTAGGTGGTTCGGATACGTTAAGTAAACTAAAAGTAATAAGGTAAAAAAATATTTGAATATATTTATATTAAACAAGGATTAATGTTATGGGAATATTAGACAACGATACCGTCATAGTAGATGCTATCTTAACAAAGATTGGTAGACAAAAATTAGCACAAGGTCAACCATTGGGAATTAGTAAATTTGCCTTTGGTGATACGGGGGTTGATTATACTTTGTATAATCCAAACCACCCAAGTGGATCAGATTCATATGGGAATGCGATAACAAATCTTCCAATGTTAGAGGCAGTACCAGATGATAATGTATTTATGAGGTCAAAATTATACGGAACAGGTGAACGTAATGTTCAAAATTTTTCATTCATAACGGTTGAAAATACTAGTCCAACTATAACAAAAAAGACAGGAAAGGGTGCGGCTGGTGCAAGTAATGCAATTAATATTATTCCAAACGTTTGGCCAGAGATTGCAAATGCTGTCTTCAATTTTAAAATACTGGATGCCAGGGGGATAAGAATAAACGGTAACGTGGCAACACAACCCTTTAGTCATCCTGATCCAGTTACAAAAAATGTTTCTGGTAAGACACTTACATTGAACGCCGAGTCAACTCAATTTACGAGTCAAAAATCATTTGGTGTTGAGGTAACTCGTGAAGGTACTGCACCAACATTCATTACCGTAACAGTAGCGGCAAATAACACAGTATCATCATAAGGTAGAGAGATATGTTTAAAGATTTAAAAGCAAGCGAAGACACTATAACAACACAGATAACCGTAACGAATGGATTTCATGATGGTGGAGTAGGAACCCTTGCCGGTTCAAACTTTACGACTTCATCATTATCCACAACACAAAAATCCTATTATTATAATGTACAATATAATTCAAAGGATCATTTTGGTGTAAGTTATGGTCATATTGCTGGAAGTGGGAGCGCTGAACAATCAACATCTCAAGAAGGTACTACTCAAGCAATTTATAAACAATTTTATAATTTTACAGAACCAACTGCGACTGATTTAAGAGATGGAGTTGGGTTTAATATCAATAGTAGTAATCAATCTGATGCTTATTTTATTGTAGCCGAAAGACTACAGATGAAAGATAGATTGAATCCCGGCACGTGGACAATTACATTATCTGGTTCAAATACAGCTGGTGTTGCAAAAGAATTAAAATTAACCGATGATAGTAAAACAACTGATCCCATAACACCTGGATCTCCATTTGGTGATGTTTATAGTATTTATTCTGGTTCTGCTGGAACTGTACAGAGTACAGGTACTCAATATGGTAAATTTTATCCTGATGCTGGTTTGTTTGTCTTGAGTGCTAATGAAGTTTCTTCAAGTTTACCTGGCACGGCAGCCTGGCAGACATCTGCTGGTGGAGTTGTAACGGCTGGTAGTGGATTATCTCCAGACACGAGAGTTACTGGCGCCGCTGACAACGCTTGGAAATTAGCAAGAGCTCTTGAACTTGGTTCAGTAACACTTCGTTCAGAAGAACAGCAATATATTTATGATTATTTTTGTAGAGCTAAAGCAAGTGAATATAACCTTTCAGAAAATCTAACTTTTTGGAGTGGCTCATCATATCAGATTAGACATAATGATATGGTAACAAATCCACAAACTTATATTAGTGAGGTTGGGTTGTATGATACTGCTGGGGATCTTATTGCCATTGGTAGATTAAGTTCACCGATTAACAAGAATTTTAGTTCTGAAGCAATCGTTAAAGTAAGACTTACTTATTAATGTCATGGAATGTATAAATACTTTACTAACGAACAACAAAACACTTATGAGTTTGATGCTTATAAGAGTTATACATTAAATCAATCTGAAGTAAAAAGACAGGCTTTTTCATCAGGGTCGGCCGATGATACTTTATCAAAATATTATCATTTTGCTCGTATAAATTTTTATCTAAGTGGTTCTGATTACACATCTAATAATCCTTTATTTAATAATATAACGACCATTGGTGATAAGAAACAACAATCTGGTATATTTTTAAATAAGTTTTATTCGGCTGGTTCTTTATGTTTTATTTCTCAATCTAAATTTAACGAAGGAATAAAACCAGGTTCATTTAATTTAACCGATACCACAACAACTGCAAAAATAGTAGATGATAAAAAAGGAAATTTATATTCTACTAATGCGACTTTTTCACAATCCGTAAGTGCATTATCATCATCGGATAATTATGTTGGTAATATATTTTATGACATTGGGGCATTCTCAATAACCGAGACGGCTTCATTTGATGGTAGTAATGATTACACAGACGTAACTTCTGGTGATTATAGTATTGAATACAAAGGGAGTAATAAAATTACAACTTATGAGTGGACTTGTGAAGCATTGCCAAATGAATTAAACAACACAACAAATTTTACAGTATTTCATTCTAATGGAACTGACCAGTTAAAAGATAATTTAACAGGTAGCAACGTTCCAACTTACATAACAGAAGTTGGACTATATGATGACCAAAATGCACTTATGGGTTATGCTAGGTTATCCAAACCAATACCTAAAAGTACAAAAATTCCTATGAGATTTAACGTTAGAATGGATTATTGACATATTTATTAATGTAGGGTTTTTGATTAATAAAAAACAAGAAAAAATGAAATTGGATTATCCTTATTGTTATGATTATGAAGAGGTTAATTCGGTATATAAAATAGCAGGAGAGAATAAAATGAGCTTTTTTAAAAAACACCTCGATAAAATTTGGGGATTTGGAATTGGATTTGTGGTTGGATTTTTAGTAGCCGGCTGGGCATCAAGTGTTGGTGCATTAACTGGATTTTAGTCGTGAATAGTCCAATTGCAAAATTTGTAAACTGGCAACTTTCAAGTGGTCAACTTGACCATTGGACATCCTATCATATAGCAGCTGGTCTGTTTATTGCTAAGGTAGCCCAATGGTTAGGTTGTTCCGATTTATGGGCAGTCTTATGGGTGGTCATAATTGGAGTTGCATGGGAAATATTTGAGTACTTTGTAGAAGGTACAGAAGAAGTCTATGGTACTAAAAAGAAGTGGGCATACAATACTGGAGCCGACCTACTTGTAGAGATTGGTGCTGCTTGGTGGATGGTAGCATAAAAATTAATTAGGAGAAAACAGATGTTAAAGAAGATTATATTGGGTTTATTATTAACCTCATCTTTGTTTGCAGAAACAGAAATTTGGAAGTTTTTTAAATATTCAACTGCATATGCAAGTTTTAGTTTAAATGCACCACGATATCAAGACGATAGATTTGCTGTCGTGGGTGGATTATCTACTGGTGAATTAGTAGTTGAAAGAACTGAAGGTGAATTAGAGCCAGACTTTCAAAAGTCATTTGGTATTAGAAAAATTGGTCGTTTTAATTACGAACCTAAGCGGGGGGTCAAGTCTGCTGGTAAAGGTGGAACTTGGTATGAAGGTTCTGAAGAAAACTATAACGAGAGTGCAACATTCGGGTCCGTTAAAGGTTATGAATATTTAATCAAATGGTCAGAAGGTCGTCAATGGGGTGAGGACTATATTAATCAAGAATATTGGTTAAGATATACTGGTGATTGGTTCATGGCTAAGATTGGATGGACAGAATTAGGATTGGAAGATATCAATTATGGACAAGGTGATTTAAGATTAAAATGGACACCAGGAATATTAAATAACAAATTTCATATCAGCGTAGGTGCAAAACATAGACAACATCCTGTATATGGATTTGATGCTATGATATTAGACACCACTTGGTACAGAGGTTCTTGGTGGGATTTTGCTGAAGATGCCTTTGGTGTTGATGATAATATGTGGTATGATGTAAATATGGTTGATGAAGATGGAAATTGGATTAAACAAGAACTATTAGAATATGTAAATGATGAATGGGTGCCGATTGAAGGTTCTGGTCCATTTTGGAATGAAGGTGGAGAGTATTGGGGTCACGATTGGTTATGGAGAGATGCTAATGGTCGTATATTCGCTTATACCGATAGAGAATTTTTCTTATATCATTTTCCAGGTATGTTAGAAGATTATATTTCAGATGTTAAAAGGGATATTGGATTTCAAAAAGAAACATCATTGGTTTTAGGAATAGATGCTTATCACTATTCTGATAATTGGTGGATTCATGCTTGGGGTAATTATTTACCATTTCATTATGGACATGATACATATTCTTACCATAATGCCGCCGGGTATCAAGAACATTTAAAAGATGGTAAAGATGCTCATGAATTTAAATTTATTGAACCAGGTATTGTAGCTTGGAATGACTACGACTTTGGTGCAATCTTTGGTGTTAAACTACTAGACAATTTGGGTGTATTTGCTGAAGGTCGTTATCTATACTATTGGGAACGTCCAGCTTACGATTTAAAGTTTGGATTGAATTATCAATTCATAGGATTTTAAAATGAATGGTGATATTAAAATAGGAAAATTACTTTGTGAAGAAGATATAATCACAAAGAGACAATTGAACCAAGCGTTACAAGTTCAAATTAAAGGTGATAAACGTTCACTTGGCGAGATACTTGTAGACAAAGGGTATTGTTCACTTGATGATATAACAGAGGTTGTATTAAAACATGGCAATGGTCACGAAGAACATCATGAAGAAATTGTTGAAAGAATAGAAGGACCTAAGACAAAAGAACCAATCGAAATAAGTGAAGATAAGGTATTAGATACTAAATTCACACTATCGGTTCAAACTATGGTAGCCGCCGGAACTGGTTTAGCGTCATTAATTGGAATGTGGTATACATTACAAGGTGAAATTGAAGAAGCTAAACAATTACCAAGTTTAGAAAGCTTATATGAAGCTGAATACCCATCAAAGCCAGAGGGTCATAATTGGCCAAGGTCTTTTGAACAATATAAAAATCAAGTAGGTGGACTCCAAACGGATATGGATGATATTTTTGACCAATTTGAAGAAATGGAAGAAACCATTAAAGAACTTGAAAAAGAAATAAAATCACTTGAACGAAGAAAAAAGGATAAGAAATAGGAGTAAGATATGAAATATTTAATTGGATTAATATTTTTCTTATCTACCTTGCTTGGACAAGTTACTGATAAGAATTTTAAAGAAAAAGCTGGGAGTGGTTTCGTAGTCGTAAAATTTACTTCCGAATGGCAAGAGAAAGATTTAGATGAAGGTTTATTTAAAGGTGTTGTTGGATATGAAGACGCCATTGTAATAGAAGCTAAATCATCTGATGTTAAAAAGATTTGTAAGAAATTAAGAATTAGAAATTACCCATCTATAGCTTTATTTTTTGATGGTAGTAAAAAAGAAGTTTGGAAAGCCGATATGGATGGTGATGTGGATATTGAAGTTGGTGATATTAATTCAGCAATAGATGACGTATTGGCTGAAGATGTATTCTAATGAATATAGCAGTTATAGCCGGTCATTTAGCTTTTGGGTTAATTGCCTTTTCCTTCCTGGTCAGGGACATATTGTGGTTACGGGTTGTATCTATACTTGCCAGTTTATTCTCAGTATTTTATAATTGGGTAATACCAGTAGAACCAATGTGGATTCCGATTGGTTGGAATTTTGTATTTGTAGCATTGAACTTATATCATATAGCAATTATCGTGTATGAAAAACGTCCTGTTCATATGTCACCTAAACATAAAGAGTTATATGAAACTATGTTTAAAGATATGACACCTGTTGAATTTTTAAAAATTACCAAGATGGCAGATTGGATACAATTTAAATCAGGAGAATTAATAACACAGAAAGGTCATGTTGTGGATACTTTAAATTTAATATATAATGGAACCGTTGATGTGGATGTGGGTGATAAGAAGGTAGCTGAATTAAAAGATGGTCAATTTATAGGAGAGATGTCTTTTCTTACAGAGAAACCAGCAACTGCAACTTGTGTAGCGAGACATGATTCAGAATGTTTGGTTTGGAAACAAGAACAATTTAAAGAGTTATTAAAAAGAAATCCAAGTTTATATTTTACAATTCAATCTTTATTGAGTACTCAAGTATCAAGTGCATTAGTAAGTAGTAATACTTAATGATACAATTTGTATCAACACGATACTATCAAAATGTTACAGTATAAAATACCACTTAAATGAGTAAAATATTACTCACCCATAAGTTAAGATATATAATAACTTAAAAAAAATAAAAAAACTTTCAAAAATCAAAGACTTTGGTACGGTTATTGTACTATATAGGTAATTAACAATTAATCAAGGAGAACAAAAATGTTCAAAAACCTAATGAAAACAATAAAGAGTAACAGAGGTAATTCACTTGCTGAATTCGCCGTTGTTACCGCGATGATGGGTACATTGGCTACAACCGCCGCACCAAAATTTGGTGGAGTTGGTGATGCAGCTAA
>Ga0208793_1001431_pt1 | contig 13707 bp, 23 predicted proteins | sample 17_taG_FD_184092 | JGI IMG/M metagenome (GOLD analysis project Ga0208793, IMG submission 184092) | Marine viral communities from the Subarctic Pacific Ocean - 17_ETSP_OMZ_AT15314 metaG (SPAdes) (version 2) | ecosystem: Environmental > Aquatic > Marine > Oceanic | place: Pacific Ocean | collected...
TTCTTTTACCTTCAAAACGTGAAGTTCCATAATGTTCCAAGATTCCTTTGATTGGAAATATCGATGTACGGTATTGAATGAAGAACAACGGTTTGCCCACTTGACACCACCTTCAACTTGTGAATATGATAATGGCATCGGATATCCGGCCATAGGATGTGTTACCGGGTGAACCTTTCGACTTGATTCAGTCACACCATGCATTGATACCATCAAAGTGATTTTATGTTTTTCCGCAAACAATCGCATTTCACTTGCGATCATATAGTCAAGTTCGTGCGCTCCGTAAGCCTTCATATCTTCTTTTGGTTTCGCAAGTGAATTATATGGGTCTATAAATGCCGCAGCCATTGGCAAGGCTTTATGAACCCCAAGAATTTGTTCAAGAACATCCTTGTAAGTACATAATTCTTCAACCTTGATAATTTTGAAATGGTCATATGTCCAATCAATTGATTCTTCAATTTCACTTTCTGTCGCGTTGTCAATTGGTTTGCCCATTTTATATTCAATGATTTTTTGTGTGACTGATCCCGCCGTGTTTTCGGAAGACCAAACAACAAATTTCAAATCGTATTTGTGCGCAAACAATGTCATGAGGTACAAGCAAAATGTTGTTTTACCAACACCCGCATGTCCTGCATATATGTCAAGGGAACCGCCAAGTTTTAAACGGAAATGTTCATCGATTTCCGGGATTCCCATTCTTAAACCTTGAATGATTTTACCATTCTTGATATTAAGTATTTCGTCTTTAATTGTGTTTTTATCTATGATCATAAAAAAAAGGGGACATTGTCCCCCTTGATATTAAAACGGCAAATCAACGTTTGCTTCTTTGCGGTCTTGGTTTTGAGTTGCGTTTGTTAATCCAACGGTTCGATCAATTTTCCAACCGGTTAATGAAGTAAAATATTTCACCTCGTTTTTTGGACTTGTCCATTCACGTCCACGGATGTTGACGGCGATTTCAACTTTTTCACCTGGATCATATCCTTGTAATAATGAAATCTTGTCATTAATGAAATCGACTTCCAAAGATTGCGGATATTTTTCATCCGTCGAGATTATCACGGATTGTTTTTGCGTCTTCCCAAAAGTCGCTTGTTGATTGATTTGTTTGATTGTTCCTTTTACTGAATTTGACATAATAATTAAGATATTTAAATTTAAAATAAGTTCGTTTGATTTTACTTCCCAGAAATGACATATTGTTCGATTGATTTTGCCAATGCGAATCCGTCACTTGATTTCAAGCCGGGGTTTCCTTTAATGTAATCAAATGCTGTTTTTGCACTTGATTGTCTAATGATTTGAATTTGTGTTTCGTTCATCTTACTTGGTTTTTTAGTTGTTCAACTTCGTTTAATTTTTCCAACAACATTCCAATCAGTTCGGAACGTGTCATTGTGTGTACATTTAAATTGTTCATATATTTATATTTTTTACTAAGATAACAAAAATTTTTAATAAAAAAAAAGGGATGCTTAAAAAACATCCCCTTCAGTATGAACAAAAAAAAACACAATTACGTCATCCGTTTAACTTCCGACGTATAATGATCAATCTTTTCGATTAATTCATCGGATGTAAATTTAACAATTTGTTGTGATTTAAAATGCATTTCTTGTGCGAGTTCTTCACCAAGTTTTAAACCGAATTCATATTGACGGCCTTGATCGTACATGTTGCATTTTAAACATTGGGGACGACAATTGTTTTCATCCCATCTTGTTGCATACGAACGTCGAGATTGGAAGTGTCCATTTTGAATATTTTTCCAAAAATACTCGCGTTCACACGTCCAACATTTTACCATTCCACGATTGTCAGCATATTTAAGTCTTATGTATTGGCTGAATATTACGTCAAGTTTTTTGACGATTTTTGATCGTGTCGGCTTCTTTGAATTCTTGGGCATTGTTTTACGATTAAGCAATTAATTGCCGATTAAGTCTATTTATCCAAGTGATTAAGCAATAAATTGCCGTCAACTTCGTTGAAATTTTTCAATTGATTATAAATAAATTTTGAATCCGATTTGACTTTATTTTTTTCGTATTTTTTTGAATCTGTTCCAAGATTCGTGTATTGAATTGCATCCAATTCCAAAAGTTGATTTGTTCGTTCACGAACACTTAAATTAAAATCCTTCGCGATTTTTTCTGCTAATTTACGAATTGTCATTTCTTCACTCATTTGTTTTTATTTATTATAAAATTAAACATTTGTTTACCACTTACCCACCAAAGGTCGATGATTTTTTTTTAATAATCAATAAGTTTTAAAAATATATTGTTAACATTAACGACCTTGACCGTTATATTTTTTAATATAATTTTTTGACGTTTTAAGTTGTGATTGCTTGGACTTCGAATGAATTCCAGGACGTTTCTTTTTTGGTTTAAAAGAATGTTTATAATTTATACCCTTGGCCATTACTTGTGAAGTTTGTTTCCGAATACCTTTTCGACCCCCCTTGATCCGAAGTACCCGCCCACGATGACCGACAAAAGACCAGTGATTGAAGACAATTCAAGACCATAAAACCACCCTACAACGTAAGAAATTGAAAAGAATGCCAATGTAAGGGGACGAACGTTTTGAGCCAACCACGATGCGCTTCTTGCGTCTGCTACCCACCTTCTTGTGATGCCGTCTATTTCAGCACGTTCATTTTTTAATTTTTCAAGTGCAATTTTTTTGTCGTCGTCTGACATTTCAGATCCACCAATAATTGCTTGAATAACATTTCCAATGGGTGATTGTCCGGCGATCGCACCGACAACGTTTGGGATTTTACTTAATAAGAATTTTCCGACATCGGTGTCCTTGAATTTTTTCTTATCCATATCGTTGATCCCGTGGTATTAGTATGTCCAAATGACGTTTGCGTCCTTATCTGAATGGATGTCTGCGGAATCGACATGAATGAATGTGTTTGCGATACCCAAACGAGTAAATCCGGCTTCAATAAATGCCTTGACCATATCGTGTCGGTCACGGGAATTGTTGCAATGTACATCCGCCGCGATGCCTTGCAAATGTGCGGAATTTGGTTTTCCGTTAATTGACTGATTTTTGTAAATCGTTCGGTATCCCGAATTGATACGCATTGACCTTCCGTATATTTCACGGGCGTTGTCCAACATTTCAAGGAATCTTCCGTCCATGTTTGTCCCACTTCCGGGGTGATCGTTTGAATCAAATTCAGAAATATTAAAGTATTTCATAAAGAAGAAATGATTTTAATCAATAACATTAAAACAACAAATGAAATGAATATCGTTTTCCCACGGTCAAAAATTCCACCGTTCCAATTTGTGATGTACCATTGTTTTGTCCATTCAAATGCCTTGCGACCGTAATCTTTTATCATAATTATCTTTTCTTTTTATCGACGTCACGTCTTAAATATTCAATGTCTTTCATAAATGCACGCATTTCACCTTCAAGATCACGGATTTCTTCTTCCGTTTTCCTTTGGTTTGGCCAAGTGTATTTTTGTTCGTTTTCTTTAAGTTTTTTTGTCGCAGTTTCCACGGCATCAACACGGGCGTTCAATGTATAATAAGAACCAACAATTGAAGCAAACATCGCAAGCAACGTCACAATTTGTGGAATTGAAATGCTGAAGTCCGGTTTACCGTCATTATTGATGTCGAATTTTGCTGCCATTTATTTGATTTTTTTGTAAATACTGATTGATGTGTATATAATCGCAAGTGCTAAACTGAAGCCTTGAAGCATTTCGTTTGCGTCGGAAACACTTAAACCAAGGGCGAATACATTAGTAAAGGCGATCTTTAAATCTTCCATTATGCAATTGCTAAATAGATGTATGTATTCCCATTTGCATTTAAATTGGAGTTTGCGTCATTAAGTGAAAATCCCGTACTACTTGTTGTTAAACTACTTGAAGTTGATTCTTCCGCGGATTGTTCTGCAAATAGTCGCTTATCATCTCCTCTTATCTCATCGTGAATCCACCATCCACCAGTGGAAGATGTATTTTTAAACATTATGAATCTTGGCTCAAATCCTACATTTACGGTTCTACCAACTGCACCCGTATAACTCCCTACCTTCTGATAACCATCTACTGAATGGAAGCAGTAGGCGATATAATTTCCTGCGGTTGCGTTTGCACTATTATACCCAAAAACAGAATCTGTTGGTGTTGTCCATAAATTTAAACTAGGATGTGTTGAAACACCACTTGATTGATTTAAATATAATGTTTGATTATTAGCGGTTATTCCCTCCACTCGACCATTCCAATAAGCTGCACCATCAGTTCTTTTTTCAATAATAATTTCAGGTGCTTCATCTAATCCGTGGGCTATTGTGCCTGTCGTTCCAGATTTTGTATATTTCACAATACTAAACCCCGCCTCTGTATTAGCCCTGACATCACTTGCTATTGTATTACCTACTGTACCTGCTGCTATTGTTGTAGTGGTGTCTGCTGCTCTCCAACACCAAGCAACGTAGTCATCTCCACTTACATTTACATAATTACCGCTATCGCTGTTATCTCCTAAAGAAAACCCATTAGAATCAAAAGATGTTAATTGCTGTGTCCAATTACCGTGTTGATTTTCAATATCTGAATTGTTTGAAGATATTACTTTGTTTGCACCTCTAATTGAATCAAAAATACCGTGGAAATATATACCATCCCTATTCTTTATCCACACCAAATCAGGTTGAAAATCAAGCGAAGAAATTGATTGTGTGCTTCCGCTGCCTGTATAAGTAACAGTTTCAAAATTATCTGTATTTATAACACTTGCAGCCGCTTCTTGACTTATAAGTCTTTTATTTAATCCCATTTATATAAAACTTGGAAGTTCGTAATCAATAACACTTGCCTTTGTTGTTTTGGCATTGATGTTTGTTTCGTGTGTCGCACATTCCGTTCTTAATGTCGTTCTTGCATCAAGAATGTCTTGTGGAACCGCAGTCCCTTCTTGTCCTCGTATTATATACCAATCAGTTTTTGCAAGTTTTGAATTGTATAAACGTTTAAGATTTGCAATCTTTTGTTTTTTTAATTCCGCAACTGTTTGAGTATATGTTTTTGATTCAACGGAGTAAGTAAAAACTTCGTTGTCTGCATCAAAATATATGTCGCCAAGTTGTTCGGATTGTTTTGTTGTTGGTTTTACAACATCGTAAAATCCAAGACCTTCCAAATCTTCGTCCGACATATAATTAAAACCAAGGATATTTCCCCAAGTTTTTGGAACTGAATTGTAAGTCTTAATTGTACCGTTTAAGTTTATTCCCTTCATTTTATTTTATTTTTAAGATGGATCTGTGTCGCTTGTATATGTCGCAACTGAATAAATCAATATTGCATCCGAATCGTTGTCATCAACACACACCACTTGAATATGGTTTGAAGATGCACCGTCGTAAACACCGCTTCCCGCTTGGTTAATTGCTGAAGTTGTAAAGTCATCCGCCATTGTAATGGTTTGCGCTCCCGTTACAAGAATATCAATCACTTGTCCCTTCTTGATGTTTTGAATGTTTAATGTCGTCGCACCGGTAAGTGCTGAAGTCAATTCAAATATTCCATAAGAAGACGCGTCCAAGTTAATTGTTCCGGTTGTTGTTGCAATGTCTTGTTTTGCCGTAAAACGCGCCGCAAGTTGATCGTGATCAATACCATCATTTGTGATGCTTAATGTGACATCACCGGTTGAAGCCGAAGCCGTTATACCCGTGCCGCCCGTTATTGATCCAACATCACCGGCGTCGTCTGAATATAATTCCGTGAAGTTGTCATTTACTTTATCAAATGCCGTTCTTAACGGATCACCAGTCCCGTCATTCGCGGTTGTTCCAATATTGATTGTTTGTTTAGCCATTTTATTTTTTTATATTTCTGTTGCGTCTGATTTTATTGATGTTGTGTCGGATGTATACGATGTCGTGTCAACCGTCAAATATGATCCACCGGCGGTGATTGGATAAACAATACCCCATCCGTTCGCTTCGTTTGCGTTTCCCCACCAAGTAACCGAATAAATTGATCCAAATGCCATATTATAATAATTATTTTTTTGTCTTTTTGTTATATAACGAAGTCAAAAATGTTTTTAATTTGACGACGTTTTTTTCTTTTGGTTTATATGTCCTTACAATACCCATCCCGTGTAAAATTGTCCCGTGATTGGATTCACGTCATCATTTGAATTTGTATTGTATTCTGGATATTTAGAAGCGGATTCAAAACTTAAATGATCAATCAATCTGTCCGCATAAAATTGCATCACCGACCTTTCTTTTTCGACAAGATAATCGACTTCTTCTTTTGATACCGATTCACCGGTTTCGGATGTGTGTTTAAAAACACCTTTATTCCCGAATGTATAAGAAGCGAAAGGAATATATTGAACCGCTGCGGCATGAATTAAAACGGGTTTTACATATGTTTCAACAAGCGTCAAATAATTACCACTCAAAGACGACCCTTCAATGTCGGTTTGAATTTTTTCATATAAATCCGTTCCAAGCAATTGTTGAATTGTTATCTCTTGGGCAATAAGCACATATTGAATGAATTTATCGGTGTCGATGTTACCACCTAAACTTGTGAATTTTACCAAGTCTTTCCGTGAAATGAATAGTCCTTTCGCCATTATTTAAAATTTGGGTGATGTCCGTTGTTCGGCATGTCTTTGGGTGCCTTCTTGGCTTCCTTGTGACCCGCCGGTCTTGGACGATATGATTTTGGTATTGTGTCGACTTCTTCAGACGATGACAAGGCCTTATCTTCGACATATTCGCCGTCTTTCTTTTTAAGACGATATAAGCGTTCTTCGAAAAAATGACCACATGAAACCCCACCTTTGTACTTAAAAATGTCATAAGGTTGCCCCTTGTGTCCGTGTGATTTGTTTAATCCTTCACGTGACGCCTTATCGATGTCTTCAAGACGATAAACAACACCGTTTCGAGTTCTTGCCATCATATCCTTACAAAACTTCCTTGAATTGCCGCTTGTATATTTTTCTTCGTAAGCATATCGAACCTTGTAAACTGATTTGTCAAGATACGATTCGCCACTTGGTTTTGATTTTACGGATTCAAGTTCGACCATTCCGTCGATGACTTTTTTCGTCCAAGTTTCCAAATCTTCATTTTCTTCTTTGTGTTCACGTTTACCGATAAGTTCATATTCTTCCATTGTTTCACCAACAAGAAGATCAATCATATTGTCGCCTTCTTCGTCTGAAAAATTCTTGGATAATTTTACCCCGGTTTCTTCTTCACGTGCTTCGTCTGTAATTGCGTTGTCAGTTTCAATGAATTCCAACGGTTGAAGTGTTTTGAAGTATAATTTTAAGGATATGTCGTTGACTGCAAGGATTTCGTCCATTGCTTCGCAAATCATATCTTGATATGGTCTTATTGTGACGTTGTTAAACAACAAAGACGCCGTTTTGATTTCGTCGGCATTTGATCCAAGACCATTGTTTTCCGTACGCATTCCCAAAAGAAGAGGTGACGTTACACGATGCGCAATGATAAGTTTGTTTTGGCATTCTCGTGAAAGATATTCATAATGACTTGGAGCGTCATTTAATGCCAAATCGTCAACCGTGGTTTTTGATTCTTGATTGTTGTTGAATGCAACAATTACCTTTTCACCCTTGGAACCGGTAAGTTTGTTCATCACGTCATTTTTGACACGAATTTGCGCTTCGACGTCCGGGATTCCGTTGTTGAAATTCACAACCTTTGTACCGGAAAAACCATTTTTCACGTCATTGATAAGATAATCGGAAATTTCACATTCAAGTTCCGCATATGACGTTTCGTAATCTTGTGGACAATAATAATCGTATCCCGAAATATATCTTTTGATTATTTTGATTTCCGGTTCTTTACCATTTCCGCAACCAAATGCCGCAATTCTTTTTGGTTTCTCGTTGTGTTTTACTTCATTCCATTTCGGGTGATAATAATACGCTTCGATTTTACCTTCTTCGTTCATCTTTTCAGCGCGCAAAGTTTGTCTTGGAAAATGTTCAGCACTTACAACCTTGCCATCACGTCTTAAAACTTGAAATGAGCCTTCCCCTAGCATTTTAAAATCAAGAATGACCTTACGCATACATGAATGACTAAAGATCGATTTCATGGCTGCATATTGATCCGGTTTGGAAGATGAATCAAGTGCGTCAATTCCTTTTCCATAAATCATTGAAGAAATACCGTTTATGATTGCGCCGTTTGTCGTTGAATTGACAAATAAATCAATAAGGTATTGATAATAATTATTATCGTCCCCATAAGCAACCCAATCTTTTCGTTTGTCTTCAATGACTTTGGGTTTAACGTAAGACGACAAATTTATGATGTGTGTGTTATCCATTATAAGAATATAAATTCATTTTCCGTTGTGTGTGGTGTGTATTCCGATTCATTAACCGAATACGAAGAAACGGTTTGATTTGTGCAAAATATTTTGTCCTTAAACACGATTTCCGACGATGTGATTGTCAAAAGATAAAATGTGTCTTCTTTTAAACTGAATGTGTCGGAATGTTGGTAATAATAAAGATTTTCCGTAAATGTCGTCACGTCTTGATTATATACGTCCGAATTTGAAGATTCGTTTGTGATCTTGATATTGTATGTCGTTCCTTGAGTATATTCTCGAGGGATAAAATTTATCGTTTGTGACGATCCGGATTCTTGTAAGATTATCATATTAATATAATAAAAAACCCTTCAATTTGTTATAATAAAAAAGGGCATCCAAATGGACACCCCTTTAAAATCAAATGAAAAAATTCTTATGAATTAGTTCCCGCCGTTACGGTCACCGTTGATGTTAAACCACCAAATGGATCCGCTTCGGTTGCACCTTCCAAGAAGTTCGCCGGAACTTGTTCTTGTGCGCTCAATGTTAATGTATAACCACTCAAGTCACCCATTGCACCACCGGTCACAATTGTTCCGCCGTTTACTTCAGCACCGTGTTCAGCACCCATCAAGAACGCATTTCCGTTGTAATCGTGAACAACAACTTGTGGTCGTCCGTATGCTAGAAGTTTCAATTCTTTGTGGTCTTCTTTTGACAATTTTGTCAAAGTCAAATTCAATGCTTGTTCAAAGAACGTTGTTCCGTTTTCACGTGATGCCGTGAATGTTTGTTCAAACGATGAATTTCCTTTTAATTCGTATTTGTATGCGGTAACCGCACCAAGGTCGTCAATGACGTCCGTGTCCGTCGAATCGTAAGTGATTGATATATCACCGTAATCGATGAAATAAACCGCCTTAATCCCGCCAACAACGTCTTTACATGGAACCTTTCTTCCTAAACTTAAATCGCAAGCCATATTTATATTTTTTTATAAAAAAAAGGGCGGATGAACCGTTTGGATCGCCCACCCCTTTTCGTTGATTAGTTATTCTTAGTTTGCGGAATTTGTGATTCCGTACGTTGTAATGTCTTCAGCGATTGCATACTGCACGCCTCCGGTCATTTTCATGATTACACGAACATTGTCGCTTCCGTCTAAGTCGGACATATCCAAAACTTTTACGAGATTCGTGTCATTTAGAATCCCGGTTCCAAAGAATAAATTTGACTTCTCTGCCGCGATTGCCGTGTCATCTGCAAGTCCATTCGCAATTGCGATTTTTACCCCGTCAAATGATAATGCACCACCATTCCACCATTGCGTTCCCTGTGATCCAACACCAGCGTTTGATGTCGCTGCTACTGAAAAACCACCAAGGGCGCGCACGTAAGCACGTGCAATGTTTTGTGAAACGTATATGTTTAAATCTTCACTTCCGTATAAACTTGAAGGAATTGCGTCAACAATACTTCCCAATTGTGCGATCACATTTGAAGCCGTTACCGTTGTCCCTGCAATTTCTTGTCCACTTGGAAGAAGTGCGTCCGCTGCGATAAGTGTTGAAATCCCATCGAAGTCACCACTTGTTGAAGCATCACCCGCCCAAATGTTTTGTTCGATTCTTTGTGCAACTTTTCCGGCAACGTGTCCGATCAAGAAGTCAGCAAAATTTGGTGGAAGTGAATCATGTGCGCTCATTCCCATGTCAATCGCTTCGTAATCCCCTCTAAAATCCGCCTTACATAATTGTAAATTGACTTTCAATTCCTTTGGTTCAATGATTCTTTCTGTCAATGTCAATGTTGATGTCGCAGTAAAATCACAAGATGCATCCTTTAAGATTGCGTCAGTAGAAACTTTTTTCAAAACTTCTTTGTGTTTTACGTTTGGTTTTACTGTAATTAAACCATTTTCGATTGTTGATCCCGATAAAAGTGCTGCGGCAATATATTCTTTTCCGCCGGCACCACTATAACTAGTCGTTAAACTTGTTGTTGTACTCATAATTTATTTATTTTAAAATTTATTTGTTGATTTGTGATATTTTTTTCATTACACGATCCAATGTATTTTGTGGACGTGATTGACCATATAAGAAATTCATTTTCTTGTCTTCGGTTTCGGGGTTGTGTGTAACCTTTTCAACTGCGGACAATTCTTCTTTTACTTCTTCTTGTGGTTCTTCCGACATTTCTTCTTTTTGAATCATTGCCTTGATGTCTTCAATCATTGATTTAACTTCGGCAAGTTCTTCTTTTGTCGCGTAATTCATTTCTTCTTTTTCTTCTTCAAGATTTTCTTCAGTCACTTCTTCAGTAACTTCTTCAGATAAGTCTTCAGCAACTTCGGCTTCAACTTCTTCTTCCGGTGCTTCTTCTTTTGCACCAACGGACGCAATGATTCCTTCTTCTTCAACGGTTAAAACTTGTCCGTCTTCAAGTTGGTATTCACCCACCGGCATTGCAATACGTTCTTCTTCGGTCACAATGAAAACTTCTTTTCCTTCGACCATTTCTTCGGCCTCAATGACCGTCCCGTTCTCTAGTTTTACTTGGGCAAGTGTTGTTTCCATTCCAAGTAAAGTTTTGATTTGATTTATCATAACATTTGAATTCATATTTATTTAATAATTAAAATTAAGGTTTGTTGTATTTTTAACCGTTTGATCTTGTTATTGTTCTTGTGTTGTCGACTTGTGTAATTGTTCCCGCGGAATCGGTTTCACCTTGGTGAATGCTTCCAATACCTTGAGCGAAATAATCTTCTTGATCGCAACATTTTCTTGAATATGATCCGTCACGGCATAAACATGCACGTTGATCGTGTGATGGGACGTTGTATTTCATTAGCTTAAATCTGCATTTTGTGTTCGTTGTATAAAATAAATGACATCCCAAATTTCAGCATTACCCCCATGAGCCATGATTCTAATTTCAACCCCATTTTGTACAAAATTTGAATCTGTATAATATTGAAAAACTTCGTGTTCGTTTTGAATGGTGTCGTTTCCTTTGTGGTATACAATAATTTTATGGATCCTTTCAATTTCACCGTCCCCAACAAACCTTAAATCTAAATGCGTTTGATTTGCGTTTGGACTTTTTGTTTTAAAAACAACGGTTGTGATATATACGTCATTATCATTTAATCCAAGAATCTTTTTTGTTGACCCATTGTAAAAATCATTGACACCACTTTTAATGACATTTCCGGCATTGTTTGGCATTACTACCTCAACCCCATCGGCCAAAGATAATGTGTCGGATTCACCAACATATTCGGTGTCATCATATCTTGCCCAACCTAATGAATTGACACCACCTTGGGGATAAACAATCACGTTTTCGTTATTGTGACCCATATACAACGCATCATTTGTGTGAAGCATTGCACCGTTTTCAATATTAACAGAATCAACTTCCGATTGATCGGTGTGGTGTACGTGAACTTTATATGATGTGTTTTTTGTTGTCGACATTATTCTTCGGGTACGCAATTAGGGACACGACGTCCGTTCTTTGTTTTAAAACCAATCATTTCATATCCTTTTTGACATGGTTCTTTTAATTCTTCAGATAATAAATCAAGTTCACGCATTTTTGAAGTTGCCCATCGAAGTCCGGCTTTGCCACCCCATAATAAATAAGATATTGTTCCACATGCTTCGTTGTCACCTTCGTCATAATATTCTTGCGCACGGCTTAAATATGAAAACATTCGAACCAAAGTTTCTTTTGAAATCGGTTTATTTTGACTTAATTGACGGGCGCGAATTTTACCGACTTGGGTTGCGCATTTATTTCCATTCTTTTCATTTAAATCAATTCCACGTTGTGCGTTGTTTGAAACCGCATCCGGATAATCGGAATATGATTCCATTTCAACCTTTTCTTCGTTCAATATGGATTTTAATTCTGAAATGATAAATTGTTTTTCTTCTTCTTCAATTACCGAAAGATCGTCTTTGACTGACTTGTCTTGTGGACGTTCCATTTTGTCGGTGAAGTATGCTTCAATTGAAAATCCTTTTACCTTGCCCGTTTTGACGTAATTTTCCCAAATGTCGTCGTTTAATACTTTCATGGAAACCATCCACGTACCGATCGGAACATTCATATTGTATTGACGTGATTTGTCTTGTTCGGATTCTACGATCCAAGATTCCACAACGGTAAGTCCGTTCAACGGAATATCATGTTCAAGTGTCGAACGGGATTGATTGCCACGAATAAAGAACAATTCGGACGCCTTACGCACCGTTTCACGGCTGAAGTATATATAATACTCATTTTCACCAGAACGTCGAAATATGGGTTTGTTTGGTACAAGTGCCGCGCCCATCAAAATTCGTTTTTCCTTGTCTACTTCGGCAAGGTTAAATTCTTGATTTTTTAATGCAATAAAATCTTCTTCAATTGCGGGGTTTTCGACGACACTTATTGCATCGATTCCAGAAACTTCGTCTTCTTCGTCGATAAAAAGTTCAATGATATCCATATTAATATAATAAATTTTTTAAAATTTTGTTATCCAATTGATGCGCCTTTGACAATCTTTCGATCCATTGCTTGAGCATTTGTAACTTCGTCCGATACAACGTAAGCCTTGACCGGTTGTTTTTGTTGATCCCCCAACGCCGTCGCAAGTTGTGTTTCGGGTGATGCGCCCACGACATTAAATGCCGGTGCTTGTGGTGCCGAAGCACTTGGAGCCGATCCACCACCGCCACCGGGTATCGGTGTTGATGCAATTGATTTGACGGTTTTTAAACCACTTGCAAGAATACCCGCCGCCGATATTGCCTTTTGAATTGAACCAAATGGTTCGGGAAGTGATGACGGTGTTTTAAGTACTTCAGTAAATCCAAGATAAGAATTTATAATTGCTTGAGCGATTGCCGCGGCCTTCCCTGCCTTGGAATTTTCCCCCAATAATTCAGCAATCCCACCAAGGGCGTCACTTGCAAGTTGAAGTTTTTGTTCTTGTAATACCCTTTGACGTGCGATTTCTTCGCCTTCGTTTTTCTTTTTTTGATCTTCAATTTGTCCATCAAGTTCTTGTATTTCCAAATCTTTTTCTTGTCGGAAATTAAGAAGTTGTTGTTCCGCATCTTGACGCGCTTGTGTACCGATTCCAAGTCGATCGATTTGTTCTTGAAGTCTTGTTTCTTCAAGTTCTTTTTCTTGTTGTGCGACCGATTTTAATGCTTGAAGTTTAAGAAGTTCGTCTTCAATTTCTTCAGCGTTGAACCTTTTCTTTTCAATGAAACGTAAATTTTCCGCTTCCTTCTTGGAATTAACAAGTTCAATTGCTTCAA
>Ga0208793_1001433_pt1 | contig 13701 bp, 23 predicted proteins | sample 17_taG_FD_184092 | JGI IMG/M metagenome (GOLD analysis project Ga0208793, IMG submission 184092) | Marine viral communities from the Subarctic Pacific Ocean - 17_ETSP_OMZ_AT15314 metaG (SPAdes) (version 2) | ecosystem: Environmental > Aquatic > Marine > Oceanic | place: Pacific Ocean | collected...
CAAAATATGGCCACGACGAATACTTAATAAACACCGAAGTTGCTATACATGTGCAAGAGGCTACTATTGAACGTATTTTAAAATATCATTCTGATGAAGCTATAATTGATTTTATAGAAATATGTTAAGAAAGATATGGCGAATATGGGCTAAAGCTTTAGGCGAAAAAGCTGCAGAAAACGCAGACACTGTAGCATTTGTAAGAACATTATTAATAGCGCAAGCTGTAATAACAAATATATTAATATCAATTAACATTATAATTAACTGGTTATGAGCGCAATACAACAATACAAACATTATTTAAAAACAAACGTATTTAAAGTACGTGATAAAATTAAAGCTGAAAGAAAAATTAAAAAGAAAAGATGAAAAACTTTAACAAGAAAATATTTTCATTAAATATATCTTCTTTGCAAAAAGTTAAATCAGAAATACCTAAAAAATATTTTAATCTTGCTATTAATATAGCTAATAGTTTTTCAAAAGAGTATTCATCAATAGGTATTATGAATACAAATGATCTTATACAAGAAGCATCGTACGCTTTAATTAAGTCATGGAAAAATATTAACTGGGAATATATCAATAGCATTGAAGATCCTCTTGATCGTAAAAAATCAATCACAAACTACCTTAAAAAAAGTATTAAAGGTTTAGTTAAAGACGAGATCAAAAAAAATATGGACGGTACTAAAAAACCTATTAAAGGCATATGGGATAATGAAACAAAAACACGCAGAACAGATGTATTTGGTTTCTTATCTATATTGTTTCCTAATTGGTTTGATAATAATGTTTTGACTTTAATTGAAGATGAGGTTTATGATTATGATTATGAACAGCTAGGTAAGTATATAGAAACTTGGCTAGCGGAGCATGTTCCTAAACATGCAACAATGCTTTTAATGTTATTTGGTATTGACGATGTATACTCTAAGCCAAAACCAATTGCTGAGATAGCAAATAAGTTTATGATGAAACCAGAAGCTGTGCGCAAACAAAAAGAAAGACTTATTAAGAAGTTAAAGTCTAATGAACAGGCACTCAACGAGTTGTCTTATTTTGTTGTAACACATGGAATAAAATCATCTTCACAGGTTTACGATTATGCTGCAAATAATTTAAAAATTTATGCAGATTAAGGTCACTTTTAACTAAAATTGCACTATATTATATATACCTTATGAATACATTTAAAACAAAACTTAAGCTTATAAATGATAATGTTGACACATTATCTTATATACGACATTCTAATGATGCTATAAATATTAGTACTGACCTTAAAATGAAAGAAGGTAATTACAATATTAATAACAACAAAGCTGTATCTTCGTCTAAAGATATAAACTTATCTCTTGATAGATTTACAGGGAAAGGCGTTAATACAAGCAGCAACATACTAAATGAGCATGATAATATTGACAATCTTGAAGACGTTAATACTGGTTTTGCTAAATTAGAAAGTTGTTATAAACGCAGGACATTTAAAAAAGATGGTATTATTTACGATTTACTTAACTAAAGTACACAACAAATCATGCAAACAAGTGATTATATAGATGAAAGCGTAAGTTACACCATCGGCGATGGCATTATTACTTACTACAAAAACGGATTATATTACAAACATAAATTTATTGAATCAAATGACAACAGCGGAAAAATTAAGTAAAATTCAAATTGAATTTAAAGCTAAAAAGTCTAGGTTTAATTCTTTTGGTAAATATAACTTCAGGTCAGCTGAAGACATACTAGAAGCATTGAAGCCTATGAACGAAAAATACCGAGTGTATTTTACAATTGATGAAAAGTATATACATACAGATCAATTGCCTATTATCGAAACAAAAGCAAGTATGTTTGATATAGACGAAAACAATGCTATACATTCAAGTGCTATTGTAGGTGTTGATTTGCATCAAAAAGGTATGGCTACGCCTCAACAGTTTGGAAGTGCTTCTAGCTACGCTAAAAAGTATGCGCTAGGTAATCTACTATTAATAGATGATACTGCGGATGCGGATGCTACAAACGATCATGGAGCTACACGTAAGCCTAAGATTACTTCTAATAATATTGAAAAAGCTAAAAAGTTTTTATCAAACGGAGGATTGCTTAAAACATTACAAGATAAATATGATATAGAGCCTTCAGCTCTTAAAGAATTACAGAATGGATAAACAAGAGACATTAAATAAGTTGCGTGATGATGAGAATTATTACGGTGAGTTTGGAAAACAATACCTAAGTAATTCTGATATATCAGCATTATTAAATAATCCTCTTGATTTTAAGAAGCAAACACCACCGTCTGCTGCATTAGTAATTGGTGGTTATTTTCACACATGCATCCTTGAGCCTCATAAGCTTGATAAGTACAAAATAATTAAATCTAGTACACGTAATACTAAAGCGTACAAAGAGCTTTCAGATGGAGATATTTGTTTGTTAGAACACGAAGCAGACAATATTGAATTGATGAGAGAAACAGTTTTAGACAATGAACTGTTTAAAGATTTAATTCAAGAGGGTGAAGTTGAGTATGAAGTACCTGGCTTAGTAGAGCTTGAGGGCATGACGTGGAAAGGTAAAGCAGATATTGTAAATCATTCACATCAATTAGTGGTTGATTTAAAAACTACTGGAAATATTAATGCGTTTCAAAGTAGTGCTTATAAGTATAATTACGACAGCCAAGCATATATATATTCAAAGATGTTTGGCTATGAACTTGTTTTTATTGTTATTGATAAAAACACTAAGCAACTAGGTTTATTTGATTGCAGTGATAAGTTTATGCATTCAGGTTCAAACAAAGTAGCTAGAGCCGTACAGGCTTATAACGAATTTTTTGTAAATGGCGAAGGAGATTTTAGCCAATATTATATCTCCAAAACACTTTAATTTAATTTATTTATTATGGCAAGAACAAGAAAACAAACTTGTAACGTTACTGGAGTAACAACTAGTGCAAACAATTTTTACAACAACCAAACTCATGTAAAAGCGGTAGATAATCTGCGTAGAGTTACTGGTGCTAACAAAGACCAGTTGAGAAGAATGTTTAATCAATTAGCTACATACTAATGGCAAGTATTATTTCAGCAAACATTGACTTAACTAAAATTGATAAGTCAAAAATTTATGAAGGTAAAAAGGGTAAGTATTATCCAATTACTATTGTTCTCAATGATGAGCCTGGTCAATACGGAGACTCTGGGTATATTCAAACAGAACAAACTAAAGAAGAGCGCGATGCTAAGCAACCTAAAAGTTATTTAGGTAATGTTAAAGTAGTCTGGACTAACGGCGAGAATGTTACCACTGCCGCTAGAGAAGATTCACCTCAGCAAGCTTCTATGCAAGCGCAAGCTCCTGCAGAGCCTGATCTTCCTTTCTAATGAATGAAGATTTTGACTTTTTGTATGTTGAGTACGACGAAGATGGCGAAATAACTTTAATTGAAGATTAAATGAATACAACAGAGATCAATGGATTTACGATTGAACAGTTCAATCAATATGACCTTGAGGTTGGCAAGAAGGAAGGCATATGCCCTAAATGCTCACACGATAGGAAACCTGAGAATCGTAAAGCTAAATGTGCTATGTATGATTGGGAACGTGGTCTCGGCACTTGTATGAATTGTGATGAAGTATTTCAGCTGCACACCTTTAAGCGCAAAGGTGGAGGTGATAAAGTTTATGTTAGACCTGAGTGGAAAAACACTACTGAGTTGTCTGACAAGGCTATTAAATGGTTTGAGGGTAGAGGTATTTCACAATCTACCCTTAATCGTTTAAAGGTATCTGAAGGTATAGAGTGGATGCCTCAAACAAGTAAAAATGAAAATACTATTCAATTTAATTATTTTATAAATAACGAATTAATAAATATAAAATACAGAGATGGTAGAAAAAACTTTAAACTTGTTAAGGATGCAGAAAAAGTATTCTATAATCTGGATAATATTGTTGGGCACGACTGGTGTGTTATTGTGGAAGGCGAGATGGATGCTCTTAGTTTATATGAAGCTGGCATACATAATGTGGTATCCGTACCAAATGGTGCTACACTTAATAGGCTTAACCTCGATTATCTTGATAACTGCATTGAGTATTTTGAAGATAAATCAAAAATCATACTCGCTACAGATTCTGATGAAGCCGGTCAAAACTTACAACAGGAGCTTATACGTCGCTTTGGCGCGGAAGTATGCTGGTTGGCAAGTTTCTCAGAGCATAAAGATGCTAATGACCTTCTTATTGCTAGCGGCAGGAACGCTCTTAGCGATGCTATACATAATGCAAAACCTGTTCCATTAGAAAACGTTGTAACAGTAGGAGATATAAATGAAGAACTTGAAGAATTTATTTATGAAGGTTTTAAACCTGGGTATCAAATCGGCCTTGATAACTTTGATAGCATATTCAGTACTTACACAGGGCAATTCATCACCGTTACAGGAGTGCCTAGCTCTGGCAAGTCTGATTTTGTTGATCGAATGGCGGTGGGTTACCAACTGAAGTATGGCTGGAAAACAGCATTTGCTTCTCCAGAAAATAAACCAACATTTTTACACGCGCACAAACTAATCAGAAAGATTGGTGGCTGGATGCCTAAAGAAACTGATTTAGGTACCGAAAAGTGGAATCGATGCTTTGAAGTAGTAAACGATAATTTTTATTTTATAGAAGCAGAAAGATACGACTTAGACTCAGTACTTAAGAAAGGCGCTGAGTTAGTTAAAAGAAAAGGTATTAAATGTTTAGTAATTGATCCTTACAATAAAGTTAAAATGAAAGGTGCTTCTGATATGTCTATACCAGATGCAACAATGGAGTACTTAGCTAAAATAGAAGCTTTTGCAAAGAAGTATGATGTTTTAGTGGTTGTTGTAGCGCATCCAACTAAAATGTACAAAAAAGATGATGGTACTATTGACGAGCCTACCATGTATAATATTAAAGGTGGCGGCGAATGGTATGATGCGTCTTATCACGGCTTATTAGTGCATAGAGATTACACTAACAATTCCGTGAAGGTTAAAGTACTTAAAGTAAAATTTCAAAACTTAGGTGAGAATCAAGCAGAGGCACATTTTAAATGGAATCATGCATCTGGAGACTACATGCCTTTATCAGAAATACCTGCTGGTTCAATGCCTTGGGATTAATGGCAAAGAAAAAAGAAAATTGGATGCCAAAGTATCATCCTAATGCTGAAGAAATTGAAGCTTCTAATTATTGTATAAGAAACAATATTAGAATATCACCACTGGGCATTAATGGTGAAATTGGAAAATGGAAAATAGCTATAAATATTGGACCATATGTAAAAGGCGAAAAAACAAACATAGCGCCTCATATATATGATAAACATACTATATGGCCTAGTTATTACGAAATGTGTAAATATTATTATGATAAACGTACAAGATGAGTACAGAGGATTACTATCAGGAATACTCCACGGTGGAGCACAAAAAGAGGATAGAACAAAGACTGGGACACAATCTGTCTTTGGAAGAATGCTTCGACATGACATGGAACTTGGATTTCCATTGCTAACAACTAAAAAAATATATTTTAAACATGCAGTTACGGAACTATTATGGATCTTACAGGGACGCACTGACATTGCTTACTTGCGCGATCACGGTGTTACTTACTGGGATCCTGATTATAAGCGCTCAGGTAGAACTGACGGTACGCTCGGTCCTGTTTATGGGAAGCAGCTTAGGGACTTTAATGGTGTTGATCAGCTTGAAAAAATACTCAAGCAAATTAAACAAGAGCCAAGCTCAAGGCGCATTGTGGCAAGCTTATGGAATCCCAATGATATGGATGACATGGCATTGCCTCCTTGTCATTATGGCTTTCAAATATATATAAACGATGGAAAACTTAATTTATTATGGAGCCAGCGATCTGCTGACGTCTTTCTTGGCTTGCCTTATGATTTTGCCATGTATGGTTTACTCTTACTTATGTTGGCAAAAGGATCGGGTTATAGACCTGGGCGCCTTACTGCTTCACTTGGTGATTGTCATCTTTACAATAACCATATCGAACAAGCTAGAGAGCAATTATCCCGTGATTTTAGGGAACTTCCTAGTGTGGGAATTGATTTTGGATTATCTATTGAAGGGGGAGCAGGAAACTTTATAAGAATACCAACACATAAAATGATTCACTTAGTAAACTATAAACCACATGAGCCAATCAAAGCAGAACTCAACGTCGGAATTTGAATACTGGTTTAGCAAAAACAATTATATGGGCGAGTTTTTAAGCGAAAGAAGTTTGAATATAATTAAATCAATAGAAAACAAATGGAAACAACGTTAAGCAAAGGCAAGTACAAAATTTATCATATACCTGGCGTTAAAGTTGGGTGTACAACAAATGTTCAGAAACGTATTATTGAAACTCAAGGTTATAAGCCTGGTGAATATGAAATACTTTTTGAAACAGATGATGTAGCAGAGGCTTCTAAAGTAGAGCAAACTCTTCAAAAAGATTTAGGTTATAAAGTAGATAGAAAACCTTATAAGGACTTATTTAAAAAGACTATGAATAAACACAGTTCATCACCAAGTACAACTACATTTAAAATATCTTCAAAGGAATTAAATGCAAACTTTTTAGCAGATTTAGAAATTAAAACACAGTATGGTACCTTTAATCTTGACTCGACTGATAAAATTGATTGGGTTATATCTAATGTACATAATAGTCAATTTGGTCCTAGCACCTGTTATATTTATAATAAAGCCATGGCTGAAGCGGGAGAGTTCCAAACCTTAACTAAACAAAAATTATATTCTCATCAAGATCAATTTGAACTAATTAGAGAATGGGCTAAAGAAAGAGGTTTGTATGACAAAGGAGACGTTAAAACGCAACTAATTAAACTATATGAAGAATCAGGAGAATTATCCCAAGCTATACTTAAGAATGATAAAGCAGGTATTATTGATGCTATTGGTGATAGTGTTGTCGTTCTTACTAATCTTGCCCACCTTGTCGGTATTGATATTGAAGATTGCATTGGTGCTGCATATAATGAAATATCTAATAGAACTGGTAGAATGATTAACGGAACATTTGTAAAAGATGCGTGATAAAATTATACAACGAGTAGTAAACAAAATACAAAAACGATCTGATGTTGGTTTTAAAAAGTATGGTGTTACCTTATTTGATGATGACCAACCCTTAGATACTTGGCTTAATCATTTACAAGAAGAACTTATGGACGCGGTTAATTATATTGAGAAGGCTCGTATGTCACTACGCGAGGAGGTTGAAGAGTGTTATATTAAAGACTGGGAAGTTGATGCTGAACTTGTCTCTGCATACCCAGAGCCAGGACCACCTGATCAATTAGGTTATAATGTAAACAAGACATGGACAACTAATCATACTAATGAGACGAAAGAGAAGTAAAAAGCGAGGTCCTGTAGTTGCCAAAAAAGTATCATATGATGGTATTAATTTTGCATCCGGCCTTGAGCGCTATACTTATATAGCTTTAAAGAAAGAAAAATTATTTGAATATTATGAAGGTGAAGTTTTCCAGCTTATCGAAAGTTTTGATTTTTCAAATGAATCTTACGAAAAACAAGCAAACGGAAAAGGTGATTACACTAACCGAGGGAGCAAAAAAGTGTTGGGCATTAAATATACACCTGACTTTACTGGAAAAGATTATATAATAGAATGCAAGGGGAGAGCTAATGAATCTTTCCCCTTGCGCTGGAAACTTTTTAAATTATGGCTTACCAAAAACAATATTGGAAAGACGCTTTACAAACCTCAAAATCAGAAGGAAGTGGACTTGACAATTCAAATAATAAAGAACAACAGAAGAAGCAAGCGCGTATAATGTACAGAAGGCGTAAACTGGAAAAAGATATTAAAAAATATATTAAAAATGGAAGAATCAGTAGTAGCGATATCGAAAGAATTGGAAGACAACATGAATTTTACATTGAGTAACCATTACGAGGAAAGAATAAAGTTTCATATGCTGATGCTTAACTATTACTTAAACGAGAAAAAATGAAAGGATGGGAACTATCACTAGGATTATATCCTGGTGTTCTAATAGGCATTAGAAGTTATGTTAATAAAGAAACCACAGACCATGTGCTATACATACCGTTTGTAGAATTATGCTTAACAATATATAAAGATGAATAGTATAGAAGAATATGTTATTAAAAAATATCCACGTAGATTTAAAAATAAAGAAATATTAATTAAAGAGTTTAATACTCATTATGAGATTAATCATAATAAAGATGCAAGTCCACTTATATTAAGTAAACATATATGAAAGAGTCAAAGTTAATTGAAATGCAAAACAAGCTAGAATCATTAGGTGCAGCAACTAACCGTATGATTAATGAACTGGCTAATCTAAAAGACTTAAGTGTTGGCACACTTGAGCTAGTCAAAAGGTTGCCTGACTATGAGAAAGCCTTAGATGTATTAAAAGATAACTATAAAAAGAAAGAAGAGAATGAGTCTATTCAAGGAGAGGATACCGTATAAACCTTTTGAATATCCCGAATATTACAATGATGGCTGGCTAAAGCAAGCGCAAGCGTTTTGGTTGCATACTGAGATACCTATGTCTGGCGATGTTAAAGATTGGAATGAAAAGTTAACTAAAGAAGAAAAGAACTTAGTTGGCAACATCCTCTTAGGCTTTGCACAAACAGAATGTGCAGTGTCTGATTATTGGACACAAAAGGTTGTTGGTTGGTTTCCTAAGCATGAGATCCAGCAAATGGCCATGATGTTTGGTAGTCAAGAAACAATACACGCTGTAGCGTATAGTTATTTAAATGAAACATTAGGTCTTGAAAACTTTGAAGCATTTTTACAAGATGAAGCAACTATGGGTAGGTTTGAAAACCTGGTTGCTTATGAAGGTAATGATCCAATTAATATTGGCAAGTCGCTGGCTGTCTTCTCAGCGTTTGCTGAAGGGGTTAGTTTATATTCTGCTTTTGCAGTATTATATTCCTTTCAATTACGAAATTTACTTAAAGGAATCGGACAGCAAATGAAATGGTCTGTAAGAGATGAATCTTTACATAGTAAGATGGGTTGTAGGTTGTTTAATCATATGTGTGAAGAGATACCTAACTTATTAGAAGAATGTAGAGATGACGTTATTGCAGCAGCAACATCAATGCTTAAAGCAGAAGAAAAGTATATTGATAAAATGTTCGAACTTGGAGACATTGAAAACCTTAAAGCTTATGACCTTAAACAATTCATTAGAAAACGTCTCAATGAAAAATTACAAGAACTTGGTTACTTCGACCTCGGGGAGTACTTTGCTTTTGACAAAAAAGGAGCAGAAAACCTCGACTGGTTCTATCACCTTACTGGTGGTCATACTCATACTGACTTTTTTGCTGTCAGGCCAACAGACTATTCTAAAGCAAATGAGGGCGAAGACTTTGAAGATATTTGGTAGATTATGAAAAAATTATTTTTTATTTTATTAAGTGCATTTTCATTTGCACAAGAACCTGAAATATATGGAACCTGGGCTAATCAGGAAAAAGAATTCGTAACTATAGATTACGACAATACTTTTAAAAGATTTTTTCTTAAGAAGAAAAGAAAAATTGTGATTGCATCAGGTATAGTAGAAATTGTTGACAAAGAACTTCGTATTGTAAGAAATGATACGACAGACAATTACAATTTATGCTATTATATAGGAAAAGAAACTTTGGTTATATGTAAACCAAGATCAACTAGAGCGTGGCTATGGCAAAGAGTTGGATATTAGTATTAATATTATTATTTTATTCTTGCTATAAAAAAGAAACAGTGCACTGCGAACCTGTTGGAAAAGTTTGTGGTGAAGCCGACAGCAATGGCGTAAGAGAATGTGAAGTAATAATCGAATGCAAAGTTTGGACATGAAAATATGTAATAAATGCTTAAAGAGCAAAAGCGAAGACAAGTTTAGAAATGATAAAAAAACTTGTAGACAATGCGAATGGCGCTTTAGCCAAAGATGGTTGCGCTCATTAGTTAAAGAAAGAAAGCTTAGTCCTCTTGAAAGAATATCAAACAGGCTAGGCTATATGGGTGCTGCATTTATAATGATGTCGCCATATTTACTATCTTATGGTAAAGTTGGTGCAATAACATATATATTTGGTGGTCTGCTTTGTACGCCTCAAGTTTGGGTTGCTAAGCAATGGAACTTAGTAGTAGTTAATTTAAACGTAACCTTAGGTTACTTAATTTATTTATACAATTTATAATGTGGAATAATGAGTGGAAAAAAGGTGAAGACTACCCCAGCTGGGGAGATACCGAAGTATACAAGAAGACTATATCCGGGGGATATTTGGTTAACGGAGAATCCCCCAAAGACGCATACTGGCGAGTCTCAAAAACAGTAGCTAAGCGTTTATATAAGCCAGAACTAGCCGAAAAGTTTTTTGAGTATATATGGCAGGGTTGGCTGTGTTTAGCGTCTCCTGTGCTGTCTAATACAGGTACAGACCGAGGTTTGCCTATTAGTTGCTTTGGTATAGACGTTGCAGATAGCATACAGGATATAGGTAACAAGAATTTAGAAATGATGCTGCTAGCGAAGCACGGCGGGGGAGTTGGCATAGGCATCAATCAAATAAGACCCGCTGGTAAAAGAATAACAGGTAATGGAACTTCAGACGGCGTTGTCCCTTTTTGCAAAATCTACGACTCAACTATACTCGCAACCAACCAAGGTAGCGTTAGAAGGGGAGCTGCATCAGTTAATATCAATATTGAACACGATGACTTCCTCGATTGGGTTGAAATTAGGGAACCTAAAGGAGACGTCAATAGACAATCTCTTAACTTACACCAGTGTGCTGTCGTTGGCGATAAGTTTATGCGAAGACTTGAAGCGGGAGATCAAGATGCTAGGCAAAGATGGGCAAAGCTACTCCAAAAGCGTAAAGCAACTGGTGAACCATATGTCCTTTTTAAAGGCAACACGAACAAGTCTAATCCAGAAGCATATAAGAAAAATAGCTTAAAGGTACATATGACTAATATATGTAGTGAGATTACGCTACATACAGATGAAAGCCATAGCTTTGTTTGCTGCTTATCGTCTCTGAATTTAGATAAATACGATGAATGGAAGAATACGAACTTAATTTACGACGCAACATGGTTCCTGGACGGTGTGCTAGAAGAATTTATCCAGAGAGCGAAGAATATGAAGGGATTCGAGAACTCTGTGCGCAGTGCGGAGAAGGGAAGAGCATTAGGATTAGGTGTCCTTGGGTGGCACAGCCTACTACAAAAAAGCGGAATATCTTTCGAAGGATTATTAGCGCAGTTCAAAACGCGAGAAATATTTTCAAAAATAAAGATTGAAACTGAAAGAGCTTCAAGAGCTTTGGCTGAAGTATATGGTGAACCACTTTGGTGTTCAGGTACAGGCTTTAGAAATACTCATTTAAGAGCTGTTGCGCCAACCGTATCGAACTCAAAACTTTCTGGTAATGTTTCACCAGGAATTGAACCTTGGGCTGCTAATGTGTTCACGGAACAATCAGCTAAAGGAACGTTTATTAGAAGAAATAAAGAACTAGAAAAAGCATTAAGAAAAGTTGGAATCAATAATAAAGAAACTTGGGACAAAATTTTGGAAGATGGTGGATCCGTTCAAGGGCTTAAACAACTTGATGGATGGCATTACGATCACGGAGGAAGACTTACTCAAGAAGGAGAAGGAGAATCTGTAAAAAACGTTTTTAAAACGTTTAAAGAGATTAATCAATTAGAGTTAGTCAGACAAGCGGGGATAAGACAGGATTATATAGATCAGTCTGTAAGTTTAAATTTAGCGTTCCCGTCTGAAGCACCGCCAAGATGGCTGAATCAAGTGCACATTGAAGCATGGAAGCGTGGAATTAAAACATTGTATTATGTACGAACAGAAAGCGTCTTACGCGGCGACATTGCTGCTGCGGCTATGGATCCTGATTGCTTATCTTGCGACGGTTAGTTGCGAAGATGAAGAAGATTATTGTGAGTACTATTGAATAATTAAAGGGGATGACGCCGTAATTGGTATCATCCCCCTTTTTTTATTAAACCTCTATGTCAGTATAGCTAGACATATCTCCTAATGTAGAATTTGGCGTTGCTGCCATTGCTTCAAAAAGACTTTTGTAATTTTTCGCGTTGCTTTCTGTTTCTATATTATTAGATTTTTGCTGGTCGCTTACAATATTAGTTTCAGAATTTTCATCATTACTTTTTTTGTAATTTTCATAATCTTTAGTGTTAAATTCGCCTTTGTTCATTTCAACCCCAGCTAAATTAGCAGCAAAGTTTTTTAGAAACTGTTTTCTACCAGCTCTTCTTTGTCCTTGTAATTCTTTGGCTTCATCTAAAGAAATACCTTTTCTGACCGCTAGATCAGCAGCCCTAAGGCTACGTCTTCTATCTTGCTTTGACATTTCCTTCTTAGTAGCTTCAGAACCTTTTTGTTTTTTTAATGCAACTTTTTCTGCTTTTATGTCTTTTTTACCTAATGCCTTTGTGTTTTTGTATTTTCCCTCTTTACCTTTAGCTTTTATTGAAGATGCCAGTTGTGCAGAGGCTCTTTTCTTTTGTGAAGCAGTCTTTTGAGGCAAGCTTTTTTTAGGCTTGGGTTTATTTGACCCCATTGTTGTTTTAATTTTTTCAACTTGCTTTGTTGACTGGGCTCTAGACTTTATATCTCGATTTCTTTTGTCATTATCTTCTCCAAAAGCTTTAGCTTTTGCGGCCCTTTCTTTTTGAATTTTATCTTTAGCAGCCTGAGCTTTTTTACCAGCTACAGTTAATACGCCTTGTTTATCGTAACCATCTTTACCAATATTTGCTTTTCTATCAGCTATTTTCTTCAGCCTATCTTTTTCTCTTTTCTTAGCGGCTTCACGTTTTTGTTTAAGTGTTAGTGTTGGCATAATTATACTTTTATATTATTAGCAGATTTTTCCCAAGGTAATTTCTTATGCCCCTCAAGATAGGCAACTCCATTATAAACTATTTTTTTCCCTTGTAACCTGGGATAAGGCTTTCCGTTCCAATAAACATTTTGATCATCGTAGTCCAGCTTACCAGATTTCATATCAGCTATATGCTTTTTTTCGTGAGCAATAACTTCTTTCTTTTTAGCGGGTGATAATCCTTCTTTTATTTCTATTGTTCCGTCTTTATGGGCTTTTCCTAAAACACCATCTTCTAATTTTTTAAACGGGTTACCAAAAGTGCCTTGATCTTCTTTTCTTTTTGTTTTTCTTTTTTTCTTTTTAAAAGGCAATTTACTTTTTTTTCTAAAAGCTTCACGCAATATTTGCTCAGCAGTTTTTATTTTGCTTGAGCTATTCTTAATGCCAACATCCCATTTGCTATAGCCTAAAGCTAAAGCAATAGATTGCCACATTTCTAAATCCTGATCCGTAGCTGTTTTTAAGTTATTCATTTTACGAATAGCTCTATCAGCAGGAATGTTTGTTAAAGCAGAAATAATTTTGCCTCCTGCTTCAGCGGCTGGATTATCAATAGCAATTCCTTTTTCTCTCATTTCTTCCCTAGTCTGTTTGTAGGTAAAAGATCTACCAGCAGATTGAAGCTTTCTTAATTTAGAATTTATAGGAGGAGA
>Ga0208793_1001439_pt1 | contig 13684 bp, 22 predicted proteins | sample 17_taG_FD_184092 | JGI IMG/M metagenome (GOLD analysis project Ga0208793, IMG submission 184092) | Marine viral communities from the Subarctic Pacific Ocean - 17_ETSP_OMZ_AT15314 metaG (SPAdes) (version 2) | ecosystem: Environmental > Aquatic > Marine > Oceanic | place: Pacific Ocean | collected...
GACAACTGCAGAGGAGAAATGCGGGATTAAAAAAGCGAGCGATGATCTTGTCCAATTTCTGCAGCCGGTGATTGATAATTATATCCGAGATCATCCCGATAAAGATTTAAGCTTGCAGGGAATAGTCGATGGATTAGCAATGGTGCTCTGCATTATCGCTCGAGGGGCTTCCGGTAATGAGGATACTTATTGGGAGGGAACCCGACATATTTTTGAGATCAATCTAGATCATGTGAATGACATGTATGAGGATCATCAAAAGCATTAGATCCAGATCACATATTTTAGAGAGAGAGCGCCATGAGCGCTCTTTTTTTTATTTGTTGAATTAAGAGAGCTCTAAGGGTAATACTTGGGGTAGGGGCTAATCCCTATTTAAAACCTAACGGAGACCAAAAAATGACAATATGGAATAGAGATCTTCCAGCTTTGGAAAAGATAAAGGAACAGCAGCAAGAGCAGCGCATTTACGATTACGCTACTCGGATCCTCGCGGATCATGATGCACGGATGATTGAGCATCGCAAAATTGTTGCAGCAGCATATGCAAAACGTGACGCAGAAATTGCCGCTATTCGCTCACGCAGAAACCAAATCAAATAAATGAGGGAGACCATAAAATGACTAATCAAGAGATATATAAGAAACTGGTCGCAATTTATCTGATGATCGATAACGCCAGATCAGAGCTCGAGGAGCTCGAAACGGATGCGCGAGAGGTAGAGCTTGATGATGATGAGGAGGATATCTCCTCGGAGCTGGGGGATCTAGCAGCAACTGCCGAGCAGCTGGCTATCGAGATTGAGGAAACCGGAGAAGTAAAAGCTTTGATCGAGGAGGCTTATTCATGAGCACGTTTATAGTTTATTCCCGCTCTTTACCTGCAGATCTATCCGCGGAGGTCAATAAGACCGGCTGGGATGGCCAGATCTGGGGGCCAGCTTATCTTGATATCGGTTTTATCCGGTCGGATGACGGAAAACTGCCGAGCTCGATCGCTGCATCTCTCTTTATATTGGAGCGGTTCGGGATTTACCGGCGCGGATATGATATCCATATGGATCAGCCAGATCTAACGGAGCTCGAGGAGCTAGAGATAGTTTTCGAGGCTGGGAATATCTCGCCAGATCATCCGCTATTATCGAGCTTCCGGAAATGGGATCGGATCCCGTCGATCTCGGTCGGGGATATTGCTTTCCTAGATGATTACTCAAAAGGCTGGATCTGTTGCTGCGTTGGCTGGGTGCAGCTGCCGGACAATATCTGCAAATATTGGGGCTTGTCTTATATGAATATCGATCGAGCTGCTAAGCGGATCCTAGAGATGCAGAGCGATCGCGCTCTTGAGGAGGTGAGCTCATGAGATGCGATAATCCGGTAAAGTATCATATCCCTCGCGGTTATTCTTATCGCCTGATCGAGGTTAAATGCGGCTCAACAGATCCCTTCGGGGATCGAGCTATCTGCGGCAGCTGCGGGAAAGATCGAGAGGTAATGCAACAGATCCGAAATCATGAGCTCATGATCGAGGAGGATAATGCTTGGATGGCATCCGCCGGCTGGGGGGAAATATGATAAAATTAGCAATTTGTTTTGATGAGTGCGGATCCGAGATCTCGATCGAGTGCTCGAGCAATGAAACTGTCGAGCAGCTGCGCGCCAGATATCCGGAATATCGCTTTCGATATTGGGAGCAATCAGATCCGGATCGCTGGCATAATGATTGGAGCGAGGATCAATCTCATTACGATCCGGAGAGCGATAGCTATGTCTGATATCAAATATTCTAAGAGCTGGGAGCGCCATGCTAAAAAATGGGCGAACTTTAAACGGATGCGCGATGCGAGATTGCCTAAAGCAATTAAAGCGATCGAGCTGCTCTCTAATTTATCTAATCGCGGTAACTATCATTATTATGATGAGGAGCCCGAGCAGATGATCAGAGAGCTCGAGCTGGCGATCGATAGCCTAGCCAAAGCATTTAAGATCGATCAGAGAGCCCAAAATCTCACGGCTGCGGAGCCGATTTCCGCGCCAGATCCAGAGATCGAGGATCCGGATCTATTGAAACCATTGGCTAAGAGCTGGGTCGCTTGGTCATTAGATAACCTGCAGAGAGGCAATAGATCCGAGGCGATCGAGATGCTTAAGATCGGATTAAAGCACCAGCGATCGAGCTAATAGATCCATAGCATTGTTTAAGAGCCCGCCATCGAGCGGGCTTTTTTAATGCTTATCGATCGATATCGAGGCTGATAAATGGCTCTCTGGTCGAGCTCACGGATCCGGATCGGGTAATTGCACAAGAGATCAACCAGAGAGAGATCAGAAAACTTTGACCAGGTATCGGAATATCTAATCAAAACAATGGGGCAAAAATACTTAGAGGCGAGCTCTGGAAATCAGCTCGGGAGATAACTGGCTCAAAAGCTCAAAAAATTAATTGTAAGAGCTGCAATAAATCCGATCGATACAATTAATTAATTGCATGAGCTCGAGCAGCTGCCGGTCGATATCGAGGCGATCGAGGGATCTAATTGAAGAGCTGGGATCCAGATCCGGCGGATAAATAATGCCGGCTGCCGTGAGATTATGAGGATCGAGGGATAGGTAAGAGCGGATATAGATGCACAGCTGGGCGCCCTCCTCTTGCTTAAAAAGATCGTCAATCTTTTAGAAAACCTGCCGGATCTACCATTTTTACCTAACTTATTTCAGCCAGATACTATGGTGGTCGTAGGTTTTTATCAGATCTCTATATAAATAAGGGATCTCGAGGCTCTATTCTCGGATTTGTTCAATTATCCCTTATTTTTATAGGTTTTATTGAGGGATTTATGCGCGATCGAGGAAATTTTCGAGCCGGCGAGTGCCACCCCACCCCCTACCCGTACCGTATACAACTACCACCAGAGATTGGTATTTTTCATCTGTAAACCAGACACCGCTTTTTATCCATGTCACGATACATTGATTTATATACCTCCCCATATCAGGGATTGATAATATTATTTCGTAAACTAGGCTTGACCAGTAACATTTATTAATGTATCTATTAGGGTAACTTCCTTTAGAGAAGGCCTATTGAGTAGTGATAAACATCCATAATAAATTAAACCTAGATGTTGAGGTGGATCACGCACTGTCTTTGGAGTTTGATGACTCTGAAGGTGTGGTGATATCGACTTATATTTCTATACCGGGTGATGATGAGCCCAACGAAGTAGATACTCCCTTTGAGAGATTGATCGAGGAGTGTCTGGAATTATACAAGTTCGATTCTGATTATCAGAAGCTGTATTGCGTAGCCCATGAGCTCGCTAGGTTCGCTGAGAAGCTTAGAGAGATAGCTCAGGCTGTCGAGGATTCTACTCTCGTAGAAGACTTGTTTAAGGTTGATATGAATGACTTACCGGAGGTGGAAGTATGAACATACCTCTGATTACTCTACGAGATAAACTAGATCCTGCCATTGTTGGTAGAGTTGGTGAGAACCTAGCTGCTTATTATCTGGAGTTTAATAACTTTGAGTGCTCGATAGTAGACCGCAGGGGAGCTGATATCTGGTGTAGGGCTCCTAGCGGTACTTTATTTGGATTAGAGGTTAAGGCTTCTGCCTATAAGACTACTGGTGATCGATACCATACTTTTAGAATTACAAAAAAAGAAGCAGACCAGTTTATGCTGACCTGCTTAGATACGAATTTATTCAGAGTGTTTAGTCGAGAGAAGCTAACTGATCGTATGAGTAAGAATACGAGCCATATGCTTCATATGAAGCCCGAGGAGTTCACTGAGGAGCTGATGTTAGACGATATAAGTAGGCTTAAGAGCTACTATTCCTAACACTACTCGATACCCAATATATATATATACCCTCGAGACCACAGCTCGATTATATCATACAAAGCGCACTTTGTAAATCCTCTTTATTGACTTTGTTCATGTAACATGAGATAATATACAGATCCAGCATGATAAACTTAATCTACATTAGAGCCGCGATCGAGGCTAACACTGGTATACATCTAACTCTCGAAAAGACTAGGCAGTATTTGCTTGAGGAGGGTTTGATTACTCAGAAACAAGCTGATGAAGAGGCGGTTATTTTTACTGGCTATGGTGACCTGTTCTTCGGGGATGTTCCTACAGCGGAAGTTGAGAAGCAGCTCGATGACAAAGAAGGATTACCAGATCGTATAATCGCAGGATCCTAGGAGAGAATAATGGCGCATTGTGGAGCAGACGTAAAACCCGCACAGAAACGTACACCTAAAATGTACGGTGGCGGTATGGCTATGAAGAAAAAGAAACCAGCTATGGGCTATGGCGGTATGGCTAAGAAGAAGCCAGCTATGGGTCATGGTGGCATGGCAAAGAAGAAAAAGTAATGTGGATCGGGGTTGTCTTGATTTGCATGTCTCCCGCGGATGTTAGAACGTGTGATGTCCTTGTGAGAACAACCGGAACATTCTTTACGGAAAGCTCTTGCAATGCTCAGGTAAAGGAAGACGTTCAAGGGATGTTGAATCAGAGACCCCTTTACGCCCGATATAAATGTTACGAGATTAGCAGCTCTGCATAGCGGGGTTGCTAACTTCGAATAAGTAAATCCCTTCTTAGGGTGATATAATTACCTCAGTAGTTGTTTAACGGAGGTAATTATGCTACAATATCTAAATAAAGTATTTAAAAAGGTGCAGATCGCCCAAGAGCGACGAGCAGCATATTTCATGCTCCAGCACCTTAGCGACAGACAGCTCAAGGATATGGGCGTTACTCGCGGGGAAATACGTCAGAAAGTTTACGAACTTTAACACTGAGCATTCTGGGGGGAATAGCGGTGATTGCAGAGACAATAGCGGTCGTATCGGCTGCTAATGCCGCTATCGGTCAAGTAAAACAGTTGATCGGGCATGGTCGAGAGATAGGGTCTATGGGTAAGCAGCTGGGAGCGATCCTAACTGCCGAGGAAACCTTAAAGGCTCAAGGGGATCGTAAGAAAGGTTCCCTTTTCTCTCGAGCATTAGGCAAAGACAGTAATAGTTTCGAGGAATTCCTAGAACTAGATAAGCTCAAGCAAGCTCGCAAGGAAATCGAGTCTCACATGCGCTTGTATGGAAGACCCGGGCTCTACGATGATTGGGTAAAATTTCAAGCTCAGGAGCGGGTTCGAAAGCGGGAAGAGGCTGAAGAGCAAGCTAAGGCCCGAGCATTCCTAATGGAAGTCTTTCAGTGGTGCATTGTAGTCGTAATAGTGGCTGGCGGATGTGCAGGGCTAATTTGGTGGGCGTGGCAGTTTAGATGACCCTTATATCCCACTTTCCTCTGCCTAATATGCCATTTCAGACGCATGTGAATGTGATCTTTGAGAGTGGTACAGGTGAGCAGGTTGAGAAGAAGGCTAGGGCTGGTGAAGCTGGTTCTGTGGAACCAATAGATGAGAATACGCCCGTCGAGAACCTTAAGCTCATCGATCAAAGATACGCATATAACCCTGACCCTAATAAGCTGAGAATGCCCGATGGTCAGATTGTAGATTTCGTGGTGGCATAATGGCTAAGGTCGATAAATCCAAGATGAAATGCAACAAGCCCCGCCGCACATCAGGTGGATCTAAGAAGTTTGTTGTTAAGGCTTGTAAGGATGGGAAAGAGAAGATCGTCCGGTTCGGGGATCCTAATATGACCATCAAGAAGAACAATCCCAAGCGCCGTAAATCATTCCGAGCTCGCCATAAATGCGACACAGCTAAGGATAAGTTTTCAGCGCGCTACTGGTCTTGCAAGAAATGGTGATCTGATGGCTGCTAAAAAGAAAAAAGCTGATGACGCTTGCGTTAGAAAAGTAAAGTCACGCTACAAGGTTTGGCCCAGCGCTTATGCAAGTGGAGCCGTAGCTAAGTGTCGAAAAGTCGGCGCTAAGAATTGGGGCAATAAAAGCAAGAAGAAGAAATAATGGCAGTTCGTAAATCAAAAAAAGGTGCTGCCCTTAAGAAGTGGTTTAAGGAAGATTGGCGCGATGTGAAGACAGGTAAACCCTGCGGTCGCTCCGGTAAGAATGATAAGCGTAAAAGCTATCCCGCTTGTCGCCCAGCCTCTCAGGCTAAAAATAAGTCTGCAAAGAACGCAGCGAGCAAAAAAACAAGCTCTAAGCGTATAAGCTGGGGCAAAGCTAAATATAAAGGGTAGGATTACGATGGATGAACGTCTCTCGCGCATGGAGGACAAATTGGATCGATTGTCCGAGGCAGTAGTAGCAATGGCTAGGATGGAAGAGCGGATTTTGACCGTTTTTAAACGTCTTGAGCATATCGACGCTTCATTCAAGAAGTTTGATGACCGAATGGATGACATGGAGAAACAAGCAATTGCTAGAGGGCAGAAAATAGCCTTCGCAGAGCGCTTTTTCTGGATGGTTTGTACGGGAGCAGTAGGCCTAGCCTTTGTATATCTAAGATGACTGAAAAAAAGAAATTATCAGAGCGCCAACAGGTATTTATTGATGCCATAATGGGTGAAGCAGCCGGTGATATTCGAGCTGCTATGGATATCGCGGGATATTCTAAAAATACAACAATAAAAGAGGCTGTAGAGCCCGTCAAAGATGAGATTGTTGAAGTAGCACAGCTAATGATGGCTATGAACGCGCCTAAAGCTGCAGTTGGCTTAACAAACGTCATCACAGATCCTAGTGCTTTAGGTGCAAGGAACATAGTAGCCGCCGCTAAAGAAGTCTTAGACCGAGCAGGGGTAGCTAAAAGGGAGACAGTAGAAGTTAAAGGCCCAGAAGGTGGTATTTTTATACTTCCCCCAAAACAAGCTACTGAATGACACAAGATACAGATTTTCCTGACAAGCGCAGGGCAAATAGAACCGCTAGAATAGCCTATGGCTACAAACCATCACCTGATGATCCGTGTATCCTAATACCGGACGAGGACATGGTAGAGTTCATAATTGGCGCGCTTGATCATATAGACAACGGTGGATCTCTCAGAGAGACCGCGGCATGGCTTACTCAGAAGACGGGTAAGTCTATATCGCATCAAGGTATCAACAAGATCTGGAAGGAGCGTAGAGGAGCTCTAGAAGGAAACAAGAGAGAGAAGCAACAGAAGAAGACTCGTAAAGCGAGGGCTCCTAAAACAGGCCCAGAGAAAGCTAAGGCTAAGATTAAGCGTAAAGCTGCGGATGCTAAACGAGTATTAACTCTGCAGAAAAAAAAACTAGAGCAGTGGGAAGATCCTCCAAAGCCCGATACGCCCAAAGCGCCTAGGACTATAAGTGATAGCCTAGATTTCGAGGCAGCTCCTGCAGAAAAAGAGATTGTATTTGCCCCTAATCCCGGGCCTCAGACAGAGTTCCTATCAGCTAGTGAACGTGAGGTGCTATATGGAGGCGCAGCCGGAGGTGGAAAAACCTATAGTCTGATTGCAGACCCTATGAGGTACTTTTACCACCCAGAATTTAATGGCTTGATTTTGCGTAAAACTACGGATGAGTTGCGTGAAATTATATGGAAAACACAAGAGTTATACCCAAAGGCTTTCAAGGGCGCCAAATGGCAAGAAAAGAAAAGTCAGTGGGTATTCCCAAGCGGAGCACGTTTGTGGCTCACTTACTTGGAGCGTGACGAAGATGTGTTGAGATACCAAGGGCAAGCTTTTAGCTATATAGCCTTTGATGAGCTCACCCAGCATCCTACGCCCTTCGCTTGGAACTATATGAGATCGAGGCTTCGGACAACAGCTCCAGACCTCCCGATCTTTCTCCGAGCCACTAGCAACCCCGGTGGCCCCGGTCATGGATGGGTTCGCAAGATGTTTGTGGATCCGGCGCCGGCAAATATACCCTTCACTGCAACTGATATCGATACTGGTGAAGAACTACGATACCCAGATACCCATCCAGATAAAGCTGGCAAGCCATTATTTCAGCGTAGGTTTATACCGGCATCTCTCTACGATAATCCTTACCTAGCTAACGATGGCGCATATGAAGCTAACTTGCTCTCTCTACCAGAGATGCAGCGCAGACAGCTCCTAGAGGGAGATTGGGCAGTTGCTAGCGGTGCAGCCTTTACAGAATTTAGGACACATATACATGTCGTTGATCCCTTCGAAATCCCAGATACTTGGCGCAAATTTAGATCGGCAGACTACGGATATAGCTCACACAGTGCTGTGCATTGGTACGCTATCGATCCTTCTTATAATACCCTCATTGTTTATCGCGAGCTGTATGTATCAAAGCATACAGGCAGAGATCTAGCTAAGGCGGTACTAGAGGCTGAGAATGGAGAAAAGCTCTCCTACGGCGTCCTAGATAGCTCCTGTTGGCATCAGCGCGGTCAGCTAGGCCCATCCATAGCAGAAGAGATGATTAGCCAAGGATGTAGATGGCGACCTTCTGATAGATCTAGAGGATCACGGGTAGCGGGTAAGAACAGATTACATGAACTTCTAAAAGTAGATGAAGACACACAGATGCCCGGAATAGTGTTCTTTAATACTTGCAGACAAATTATTGCCGATCTCCCCACGATACCTAGCGATCCTAAAGGTACGGACGATATCGATCCTAGATACGCCTCAGATCACGCATACGACTCTATACGTTATGGAATTCAATCTCGACCCCGAGCCTTTAGCGCCTTCGATGATGGTCGCGGAATTCCACAACAACAATGGCAACCTTCAGATAACACGTTTGGATACTGATAATGGCATTAATGCAACCGCCCACCGATACCGTCACCGAAGATATGACTGATGAAGCAAACGTCATAGCTTTAGAAGAAGATGGTGATGTCGAACAAGAAAATAATGAATACTCTGGCATTGTCGGTTTTATCAATTCAGCCTTCCAAAGATCTAAGGATGCGCGCCTAACTGATGAAACACGATGGCTAGACAGCTACAGAAACTACCGTGGGATATACGGCCCAGAAGTACAATTCACAGACACAGAAAAATCTAAAGCATTTGTTAAGATAACTAAGACTAAAGTACTCGCTGCGTATAGTCAGATTATTGATGTACTGTTTGCCGGTAGTAAATTTCCAATTGGTATTGAGGCTCGTAAATTTCCTTCGAATGTAGCAGGGGAAGTGAGCTATGATCCTAATGCCCTGACTACCGATAAAGTCAAAGAAAAAACTGGTATGGATTATGAGGTTCCTCGTAATATTACCCGACCAGATATTGCTAAAGATCTAGGTATTTACTCAAATAAACTAAAACCTATTGAGGATGATCTCGAGCTTGGAGCTGGTACAAATCCCGGTTCTATTACATTCGAGCCAGCTAAAAAAGCTGCACAAAATCTAGAGAAAAAGATCCATGATCAGCTAGAGGAAACATCTGCTTCTAAGCATCTTAGATCGATGTCTTTTGAGATGTCTCTGTTTGGAACTGGTATTCTTAAAGGGCCGTTTGCGTTTGATAAAGAGTATGCCAAATGGAATGCTGAAGGTGAATACGAACCTATCTTCGAAACTATCCCTAAAGTTGAGTACGTTTCTATCTGGGATTTCTATCCTGACCCTGATGCGCGCAATATGGAAGAGGCTGAGTTTACCGTACAAAGACATAGGCTAAACCGCACTCAGATGCGTCAGCTTAAGAACCGCCCTCACTTCAGAGAGGAGAGTATCGAGCTCGCTATCGATATGGGATCCTCATACATGCGTGAATACTGGGAAGATACCTTAGAGGATTCTCAGAATAAGTCGGACGTAGATCGTTACGAGATCTTAGAATATTGGGGTGTAATAGATAGTGAGTTGGCTCTCGAGGCCGATATGGAGATTCCTACAGAGCTAGAAGAACGAGACCAGATTCAAATCAATGCTTGGATATGTAATGGTCAGATCCTACGCCTAGTATTAAATCCATTTACACCAGTACGCATTCCCTACTCATCCGTACCTTATGAGGCAAATCCCTATAGCTTTTTTGGGATCGGAGTAGCTGAAAACATGGCAGACACACAGCTGCTCATGAACGGATCATATAGGATGGCGATCGATAATGCCGCGCTCTCAGGGAACCTACTAATTGAGATTGATGAGACGAACTTGGTTCCGGGCCAAGACATGTCTGTATACCCGGGCAAGGTGTTCCGGAGACAGAGTGGAGCCCCGGGTCAGGCCATCTACGGCACAAAATTTCCGAATGTTTCTCAAGAACTTATGATGATGTTTGATAAGTCTCGGCAGCTTGCTGATGAAGCTACCGGCATTCCATCATACTCTCACGGCAGCACCGGAATTATGGGTGTAGGAAGAACAGCCTCCGGTATGAGTATGTTAATGGGTGCAGCGCAACAGGCGATTAAAACTGTTGTAAGAAACATCGATGATTATCTTCTTAGTCCATTAGGTAAGGCACTGTTTAGCTTTAATATGCAGTTTAACTTTGACCCTCAGTTTATTGGGGATCTAGAGGTTATACCTCGCGGAACAGAGAGCCTGATGCGGAATGAAGTTCGCAGCCAGCGCCTACTGCAGTTTATGCAAATGACTCAGAACCAGCAAATGGCTCCGTTTGTTAAATACGATTACATTTTGAGAGAGCTAGCAGCATCTATGGATCTTGATGAGGATGGCATCCTTAACGATCCTAGAGAAGCTATGATCCAAGCTAAAATGATGGCTGAGATCCAATCAATGATGCCTCAACCTGATCCGGCAGCACAACCTCCGGAAGGAGGGGCTCCTAACCCAGATGATCCCACAGGTACTGGTGGAGGTAATATAGCTCCCGGGTCTGCTCCTGAGCCAGATGCACAGGGCTTCACAGGATCTGGTGGTGGAGACAATGGAGGACAGCAACCTCAAGAAGCGCAGCCTCCCGCACAACCTCCGGTACAGTAAATGGATAAGAAATTTTACCGAAGCATTCTCCTGATGGTGAATCAGAAGGATACATTTGAAATGCTGCAGTCCTACGCAGATGCTCGCATAGCCATTCTCCGAGAGCAGCTAGAGACAACGAAAGAGATTGGTTCGATACGAGAGATCCAAGGCATGATTGGTGAGCTTAAGCGTTTTAAAACTTTACGCGAGCAAGTGATCAAAGGGGCTGAATAATGGGTGTACTAGACTTCATATTCGGTAACAAAGATGATGATGATCTAGAAGCAGCATCCACCTCTACAGAAACCGACAAACCCCTAACCATAGAAAATGTACCGTTCTTCCAGCGCCCTATCGGGGCCAGTGAAAATGACATAATGGTAGGGTTCGATGAGGCGGGTAATTATAGGTACAGAACTGGCTTTGGTACTGAGTATACAGTCAAACTAAACCCTGATCAGAGAACCATTAATCAGAAGATTAAAGATGCTGTTCCTGTGGTCACTGAGGCAGTCACAGACTACGTTAAAGATCCATACCTACCTAGTAAGGAAGCTGTAAAAAACTTTGCCTACGACTCCACGGTAGGCGCCGTTAATGAGCTCGATCGTATCATGTTTAGCGGTGAGGCTACTTACGGAGATGTATTTGGCCTAGGATTAGGAATGGGTGGCGCCCCTAGAGTAATTAATAAGGTTGTAGATATCGCTCCGGATGGGGATCAATCTTCAACACTGGGTATGTTCCTGCCGGCTTCTAAGCTAAAGGACGGTAAGGGTCTAGTAGACCAAGCTAACCAGATGAAGGCTGCAGGATCTACTAGAGATGAGATCTGGGAAAAGACAGGCTTATGGCAGCTTGGTGATGCAGAAGAATGGCTCACTGAGATACCGGATAATAAAGCCGAAATTGCTCTGACAATTAACGATGCTCCGGCCCAAACTAAAACAGTTACGCAGACAGTTAGGCGACAGGTTGGTGGGGCAGGACTATCCCAAGGAGAAATTATACAGGCCAAGACTCGGGCTCGTATGGAAGCTATCAAGCTCCGCAAACAAGCCGAGAATGGGGAGGTTCCCCCGCAGTTTGTAGAGAGTGAGATTGCTAGGATACAGGCTGAGCTCAGAGCTATGACAGGCGGGGATGAAATACCTGACTATGAAGATGTAGTGATTACTAAGGAAGTACCTATCCCTAAGCCGAAGCTTTCAAAGGGTACGGGAAGTACTCCTCTGGATCAGGTTTTATTTCATGACGATTATTATGACGCTATAGGATCCGCTAACGTAACTGACATGAGCCGGCTTCCTACGGCAGAAGCGGGTAGGCGTCAAGATTCTTCCGCAGGAGAAAGTGCCAGCGGTGTATCTTATCCGGATACTCCATTTAATAGGATGGCTCTTCGAAATAGCGGTAAGAAAAAATCTATGGTTAGCTCGTTTACTAATGCGGGTGACTGGATCAAGAGCCCTAGAAATGAGAGAGACAAAGTAATTGTAGATCGATGGAACTCAGGGGATCTTACGGAGCAGCAAGCTAGATCTCAGATGATTTTATCTACGATGTTGCATGAAACACAGCATTGGACAGATTCAATTTTTGACTCAAAATCTGGCGTAGGGTTCAGTTCAGATAGAAGCGACAAAGCCAAGGCTGCCATGCAAAGTGCTTTTGAAAGGTCAATGAATCAGGCCTTTCTAGATAACAATGCGACAGGTACTAGACTAGCGACTGTTCTAAATTCTACTCCCAGTAACGCTATATATACAAACAGAATTAAAGAGTTAGATCTTTCTAAATTTGCTCCGACTATGGACGATCTCATTTACGGTCGCGGCACAGATTATTTCTCTAGCGGTGATAAGTATACCAAGGATGATATAACTTCTATTAGCGGAATACTAAACAGGTTCTACGCTTATCGTATGGCTAACACTCAGGTAGCTCCTGAGATGGTTGAGCAGAATAGATTAGATTTCATAAATTCTTTAGCCGACAGCAAAGAGCTTAAAGCTACAGGTAAATTCCCTGTTACCGGAGTGGATGGGAACTCAGTCACGACTCCTTACGCTAAAAAAGGTACGGATGAGGATTTATATTTCCGGCAGCAAAAAGCCGAGCTTATCCTTCGTATTTTAGAGAGTGGTGAGGGTATGGATTTATACAATCCGTATATGCAGATCGTCCAAGGCAAGACTGCTAATCTTCGAAATCTATCCGATAAAGAGATTTACATGCTGGAGATGGGGGAAGCAAAAGCCCGTCTAGTCCAAGCTCGTAGAGATATGACCCCAGAAGAACTAAAAAATACCCCTCCTTGGCTGATGCTAGACCGCGATGAGTGGCAGCTTTGGAATGAAAAACAATACGGGATGAAATGATGGAAAGTCTAAAGGAATCCAGAAAAGGCATCACTACAAAGGCAGGTTTAGAAATGGCAAGCAATAAATACCAACGCGATAATAAAAAAGCAGATCTTAACGATGATGGCAAACTGAATAGCTACGAACAGGCTCGGGCAGATGCAATACAACAAGCGATGGTAGAGGATGATCCTGAGCAGGATGATGTTCAGATGTATCATGGTGGAATGGCTTGCGGCGGAGATGAGGGTCTCATGATGGATCCCATGTCGGGCAATGAAATCCCAATAGGATCAAGCGCTGAAAATGTGCGTGATGATATCGATATTAAGATCTCTGAAGGTGAGTATGTGCTCCCTGCAGATGTCGTTAAGTGGCACGGATTAAAGTCAATCATGGACATGGAAGCAGAGGCTAAGATGGGCCTCATGGGAATGTATCAGGATGGCCTAATCCAATAT
>Ga0208793_1001440_pt1 | contig 13683 bp, 19 predicted proteins | sample 17_taG_FD_184092 | JGI IMG/M metagenome (GOLD analysis project Ga0208793, IMG submission 184092) | Marine viral communities from the Subarctic Pacific Ocean - 17_ETSP_OMZ_AT15314 metaG (SPAdes) (version 2) | ecosystem: Environmental > Aquatic > Marine > Oceanic | place: Pacific Ocean | collected...
TGATGTGCATTGTTGTTACAGATATCAGCAATCTTCTCTGCATCTGTATTAAACTTAATATAATCCTTGACCATATCCAGCTTGCTTTTTAATTGTTCTTTGTTCATAGTTTTACTAATATATAAAAAAATTACTAAAATCAAAAAGGTAGTTCATCAATTTCTTCTTCTTGTACTTCTGGCTTTACCAAATTTGGATCATTCTTCAATAGCATATGGCAGCGTTCATCAAATTGATTCTTCTTCTTACCATCATAGAATACACCCTTGTATAAAGCTAACTTCTGCACCCATCCAGAAAACTTATTTTGTGTAAGCCATTTCTTGTAATCATTATACTCATCAGTAAAATCATTGTATAATTGCTTTTTAACATAGCTGTGGCCCACCTTAATATTATCCTCATCCATTGCCCATTCATAGAAATCAAATGATGTATCTTTAATAAACTTCCTCTTTTGAAGATTCACAAAATCATGAGATACTAATCCATTTTCTAAGAAGTAGTGTAAGCATTGGATCATATAGTTATCGAATATGTGCCATTCTGCATCATCCCAATCATCAAATAATTGCCTACCAAATTCATCAGCTGGAGTATATCTTACATTAAAGTAGCTACTAAACTCTATCTCAAACTTTCTTCTCTCAAATGATCCACCAACTCCACCAATAGTATAATTGGTACTCATTAATATCTTTGGTGTATCAGCAAATGGAATATGGATGGCATCCTTATTCTTCTTTTCTAATGTTATTCCTTCAGTTACCAAGCTAAACATATTCTCAAAAGGAAAGTTCTTAGATACATCATCAAAATCAAGTATCTGTGTATCTACTCCAACGGTCTGGAATGGAAATGATTTATTAAAATTAAACTGCTTTCCATCCAATATAGATAGATTCTTCATCTTACCTAATGCTTGAGCAAATAAGCCCTTACCACTACCTCCATTTGGATTATCAGATATAACCTCATCATTACAGATAACTGCTCTATTCTTACCAGCTGATTTATAAGAATGTAGAAAGAATCCTATTACAGATTTAAAGCTATTATACCTCATATTATTCTGCCCAGCTATAAGCCAAATGAATTTCCTATACTCTGCATTATGATGATCAACAGCTTTATAATCTCTTTGTATTATTTGTTTCTTCCAAATAAATCCATTTAGATTCATGTAATCAATCTCTTTTACTTCAGTCATTGTTACCTCCAAAGCACAATTCTGGTAGTATAAATAGCAAGTATCAGCAGTATCTCTCTTGAAGTTTATATCTACTGAATCAAGTAATGATAGATACTTCTCACTAAAATAATTAGGATTATCTGCCATGTAATCATATGGCTTCATTCCAAAATCAGCAGAATTATCCATTAAGTAATTAAGTACAAAATCTTTAATCCTTTGTGTAGATGTATTATCTACTATATTAGAATCCATTTCTATAAATACTGGAATCTCAGATCCAGATGGATATATTTTAGCATAACCATTCTGCTCTAAAAACTCCTTAAATTTATGTGGCCTTAATCTAATCTTACCTTTACTATCAAAATCCCAGAATTCAACCGTAGATGCTACTACTTTAATCTGGCTGATGGCATCTTCTATTTCTACTTTAGTATAGTCTGTAAATGATGCAACAATATCTTTATGTGTTCTTCCATCCTTAATCTTATCTTCTATCTTATTGTATGTACTTCTATCTTCAAAGAATTTAGAACCAAAATTTACACTACCTCTTCTGTAAGCTGATCTAATAATGGTATTAATCTCTTGCTCTGTAAAGTCCTTATTGATATACTGGTAAGCTAAATGCTCTGCTTCTGATTGGTTTATTCCATAATCAGATAATGCAGCAGCTAACTTAAATAGATTCTCATTCCTCTCACCCTCTTGCATATTGTAGTTCTTATTGAACCACACTAAAATATTCTGGATGATCTTGGATGTAGATTTAAGAATCAATGGAGGATCTACTTCAGCAGTAATCATTATATCCTCTTCCTTCATCTTCTCCCATATAGTAGAATCCTCATTTACATAAATCTCAGGATCATAAGATTCATAGCATACTCTACTAATGTTGGAAGATGATACGTCAAAATGTGGTGATTGAAAGAAATCTTCTAAAGCCTCAAAGTATAGCTTATGATCATCCTTATTACATGGAGGAATCTTTACTATTACCTTTAATCCTTCTCCAGATGGAGATATAAAAGATGCGTAAGTAAACTCCACACCTTCTGTTATTTGCTTCCAATCTTTAAGGCTCTCTTCATCTTTAAAGCCATCAAAATCTAAGCATATCAATCCAGAATGCTCAAGCAATCCAATATCTGATCTGTTTTTAAACCTACCACTCCAGCAGATGCTCGGTAAATTCTTTTTAAGGGCATTTTTCTCTGTTTTGGTAGTCTTACCCCTTATTTCTTTAATTAAGTCCTTAGAGGCCCCATTTCGTATTCTATCAAAAATAAAATCTGGTGTTCTGTCAAATCCAGTAGATGTACTATGGATGTTACGGAAAATTGTTACTTGCATATTCTGTTCTAATTTTGTTCTAATATCTAAATAATAAATCCTTTTGTCAAGTTTGGCTCTTAATTGTCGTAACTTTGTCGGAAAGAAAACTTAGTGATACTCTATCTTTCCTTTATTTCAGACAAAAAAGACAAAGTTTTCCACGAAAAAGTAAATCAAAATTTTTTTCAATATTGCTTTTTGTAGCTTTGACTAATTCGGTACTAAACTTTGTCGATTGTCGGAGAAATCCCTACCAAAAAATAAAGTCTTTTATAATATGGTAAAAAATGCTTTTTTTTAGGATTCTGCTTTAAGTATCTAATGTGGCTTTCAACCATCTTAGCTGGATCTTGGATTACCGTACATTGATTATAGCGTATTGGCCCTTTAGGTATTCCATTCTTTTTAAAATGCTCTATTATCTGATCAATTTGCATAATAAATCTTCTAATTGTTCTATTGCATCAAAATTGCTATCTGATTTGTTTACGATGTTAACTATCTCTTCAGCGTATATTCTTATCGTTTCTTTCATCTTCTAAATTTTTGAATGTTATTGGATATTGGCTTAGATAGGGAAGTACATTTTTCAGCTTTGCAAATTTGATGTATTCACCATTTTTATTTAATACTTTTACCATCTGTATCTCTATATTACCAAAGTCATTCATATTGTATCTGGTAATCTCAAAACTTCCTACCTCTTCCATATCAACTAATTCCAATAATTTTATAATCAATCTTTTTCTCTTCATCTGGATGCATCATCTTTAGCCTCTTCTCAATAATGAATATTACTGAATCCATTGATAGATTATTAAGTCTAATGGATGCAAATCTCCAATCTTTTTGTTTGGAAATCTTATAATGGATTTGTACTTCAGCTTTCATATTTATCTGATATTTTTAAACTGAAATAAAATTTGTCTTGGAATAACTTAGGTGAATATATGGCTCTTCTTATTGCCTCAGATCCAAAATCCATATCTACTTCTAATAGAAACAACTGGATTCTACATATTATATCTTTTATGTTATCATATCCAGCAGTAACAAATAGTAACTGGTTTTTATCATTAAAGATGTATCCACTTCTTTCTTCTTTATATTTTGGCATACAGCAGAAATTTATCAAATTCTAAATTATAAATAGTATCATCACTAAGTTCAGTAGTCTTATTAGACATAAACTCTTCCCTTACATAATCACCCCAATCTTTTAATAGGTTATCCGGTATAATTAAACCAGCATCAATTAGTTTATCTATCTCCCATTGCTTAAACTTCTTGCTTGTAGCTTTGGAGTACATTGTTGGATTGGTAATCCCAATCATCTTAGCAAGGGCTGTCAAATTGAACAAGCCCTTGTCTAATGCATCAAAAAATTCTTCCTTTCTCATTACTTTGGAAATTTTATTGTTAAATAATCCTTACCGTATTTAATCTTTGTTGGATTAGCCTCTCCAGTTTCTGGATCAAAATCTGGTTTAGCTTTTAAATATTCTTCTCTGGCTTTTATTTTAGCCTTTAATTCAACCCATTCAGCATCATCAGAGAAATCATAAGCCTTTCTTCCATTTACTACATTAAACTCTACACCTTGTAAGAATCTTTCACCTTTAGCATATTGTTCTGCTTGATCTATGATTAAGTCATCTAATTGCTTTCTAATGTCCTTTAGGATTTCTTCATTAGCTTTTAATCTAATGGCTGCTTCCATTGGATCAATGTGGCCTTCTTTTACAGCATTAACTGCTTCTTCTACTATGTCAGCTATTACACTCTTGGTAATAATCTGCTCATCTATTAAATTAATTAGTTCCATTGTTCATCTTGTTTTATTGCTTTAAATGAGAATCCATCATATTCTTCAATCAAATATGTTACTTTGATTGTGATGTCAACTCTTAATACTTCAGTTTTATCAATCACTTCCATGATTAACTTGTCACCAGCTTCTAAATTAGTTCTACCTTTCTTAACAATTAATTCTTTTTCCTTAACTGCGTGTACTGGATCAATGTTCTTAGGATCTCTAAATGGTGAGTATTGGATATTACTACCAAAAGTAATTACATACTCTTCAAAAAATGCCTTGATACTTTCTTGTCTTAACTTCATTTGTTCTACTTTTTAAAAAGGGAAGAGGATGCACCCCCTTCCCCATGCTTAATTAAAATGGTAATTCTTCCTCTTCTTCTTCTTTAACTACTGGCTCTTCTGCTGTTGGTGTTTCTGTCAATGCTAAAAACTCAGTAGATGTTTTAAGTTTCTCAACTATGTAATCTGGAATACTATCAGAATGCTCATCAATATTAGTAGCATTAACTGCTAAACTTTCTAATACTTGTTCTGGTGCTTCTAATCCCTTTGGTAATCCAGATATACTTCCAATGTTAGCATAAACCTTATCACCTACTTCATTGTGGACCACCGTAATCATACAAGCTACTCCAAGTAATTTAGTAATATCAAATGCTTCTGCTTCTTTAGGGCTAAAAGATTTACCTCTCCAAGCTACTAAATGCTTACATAAGGTAGTTTTTGGATGTAAACTCAATGTATATTCTTTAGATATAACTCTTGGCTTACCATCATAATCACCACCTTCAATTAACATTGATGGAAATTCCCATGTTAAAAATACTTTGTTTTTTGGTTTAGCTGGCTCATTAGCATAGCTTTCCATAACCGTTCCAATGTGTACCATTCTTACACATCTTGCTAAATGCGTACCAGCTTCTACTGGTTCCCATTTTGTAGTGTTTCCTTCTGTTGCAATAATTTTGATCATAATAATAAATTTAAATAAATAAAATCTCTGTTTTAATTCTTTGTAATTCTAATGTAAATGTTGCTTCTGCGTATTCATCATCATCAAGATTCTCTCTCATTCTCTCGATTAATAATTCTCCTAAAAATAATTTTTCTGATGTATCAATCTTTTGAATCATCTTGATAAGGGCATTAAGTTTCTTGCTCATTGTTCTTTCTTATACATCAAATATATAAAAAAGTTTCTAAATAAAACAAAAAAAGAGGAATAATCCGAAAATTATCCCTCTCCCAATAGAACAAAATAGTCATCCCATTGAAACAACCACCTTTAGCAATATACAAAAAAAAAGGGCCTTAACTATAAAGAAAAGGCCCTAAAGGTTGAACAAAGTATATATTAGAACAAGCCTAAAATACCATTTACTATCACATCCACTTCTTCTGGTGCAATAAACTCTACACCTTTATAGGCTAAAAAGTATTTAGCTACTTGGCTTATTACCATAGCTATAAGTCTTGGCTTATTTAATTTGCCTTTTGGATTCTCTCCACCATCTGCTTTATTTTTACCAATATTAAGACTAAAAGAAAGTAATCCCTCTTTTGCACCTTTTTTAATACTTGTAAATAATTGTTTTTTATCCATCATGATCTTGTCTTTTATTACAATTTTATGTTCTTCATCACTTTCTAATAAAGATACAATTCTTTTTAATGTTAATTTGGATGCATTTATATCGATCTGCTGATCATCATCTATATGCATAAATTCCTTTCCAACTGCTATACATCCTTCAAGCTGATGAAAGAAATTAGCAGAATGCATTAATATATATGTTCTATTAGGTACTTTTTGGATGTGTAGATGCTTACCGTATTTCTTGCTTTCTCTGTGCTTAACTGGATACTTACCCTCTGGAATACAACTTATGTTCTTAGCGTTGTCCTTATAAGGTAATTCAAGCGTTTTACAAGTAAAGATAACTACATCTTCATCCCAAATTGATAAAGTACCAATAGTTTGAACACCATTATCTTTATGCCTTATTAATTCCAGCCTCATCTTCTAATCCTTTGCTCGATTCTATCAATCCTTTCTTCCATCTTCTTCTGGCCCTCAGATAAATGCTTAACCTCAACTTGAATTCCTTTGAATGTTACATTAGTTTCATGCAATTCTCTGTTAATACTTTGCACTTCTTCTAATAATTTCTCATCAGTTTCCTTCTCATCTTGCAGATTAGCACCGTAATACATTACCATGAATGAAGTTAATGCTGGTATTATAATTGGCAACCATGCCATTGAATTCTTTGGTGCTTCCATTATTGCTGTTTTAAATGATTTTTAATTTTATCAGTAAACTTCAAATCTAAAACTGCCTTATCACTTGATGGAAATTCCTCAATTGATACCTCATCTTGCCTTAATTGGAAGTTAATATAATCTTTTCTGTGATTGTATAGATTGAAATCTGTTACATTGATTGAATCTGCCAACATCATATCATTGATCAATAGCTTAGAAATATAACTATCAACTAATTTAGACTGGAATGAATAGCTATTTACTATCTCATCTTGTACTTGCTTTCTCTCATAATTAGAATAGATTATTTCATCCTTTTCTAATGCTGGATCCCATCCTCCAAATTTACCATCTAATCTGATGTATTGAGTAATATCTAAACCAGTATAATCAAATTCACTATTTCTAATCCTTCCATTCTGTGTCCATGCAAAAGATACCGTTCCATCTGCTCTGTAATCACTATACTCTTGTAGCTTAAACTCTTGGCTTGGTATCTCAAATGAACTTCCAATAACTGAATACTCAGCATTAATCAGATATACTCCATTACCAAAAGCTGTATAAACATCATCCCAATCAATAATAAATATCTTGTAATTGGCTTGATTACCAGAATAAGTACCAAAATCATACAGCGTACCATAAGTGTTATCTGTAATTGTAGCTACTTCAGTACCATCTTTCTTTAGCTTTAAAGTAATTGTATCTGTTGCTTGTGATCTTCTATAGAAGAAAGTGGATTTATCATTCTGATAATCCTCAGAACCACCTCCAAATACACCTAAACAATCACAACAAGTTTCTGGTATTGTTAATGATAATGTTGGGGCTGATGGCTGTGTAGGTAATTCTATTGCTGTAGCTATTAACCTATCCAAGTATCCACCTTGTAAAGCTGGATCAGTATCTGTGAAATTACCTATAATCATTACTATGCTTCTACTTCCTCAGTTTCTTCAACCTTAAAAGCCTCTTTTAATTTAATCTGCATTGCAGAGCAAAATCCAGCTACATTTAGCCCTTCTGCCTTTACTGCAATATGCATCATTTCAATCAATCCATTAGCTTCTTCTGGTGTTAATTCAATATTCTTGTTCATATTAACCTTTTTTTTTGTTGAATATACGTAAAAATTTAATCTAAAGTTAAGTTAATTTTTGCTCTGTAAGTACTATCATCCACTCTACTACTTATAAATGCATCAGAATAAATATCTATAATTACTTGATCAATAGCCTCTTTTGTATCATTTATATCAGAATACATAGCATCAATTCTATTTCTATCCTCAGTTTCAAATAATAAAACTTTTGTACCTTTTTCTGCTAATGCAGCTTCTAATTCTGTTAAATCAATCATTAGTAGTAAAATTTAGTTTGTGGAAGTATGGTTGATCTATAAGCAGTCATATCTTCAACATCAGTACTATCTGATTCTTGATGTAACATTCTACCACCAGTAGCACCATCTACAACACCCCACTCATATCTATTATAAACTAAGCTATTATCAGCATTAATCCATAGCACAACAACACTATCTTTACCATTATATTCAAATGGAGTATCAAATGTAATTTTATCAGTCCATTCACCAGTATTACCACTAAAAGTTAAACTTCCACTAAATACCGTAGTTTCATTTGTTAGTGTTAAGATATTAGATAAACTTACAGCAGATGCAGTAGCACCAGTAGGGCTTTGCAACCCAGTAGGAAATGAAGTATTAGTACAATGTGCCATTTTAATATATTGGTTATTCATTACAACACTTCCACTTCCAGCCCTATCTTGCTTATATAAAGATAATCCAGTAATTGTTTTTCTGTTGCCCATAGTTCCTCCAAATATGCTGTCACGAGTTAATATCCACGCCCCAAAACTTTGATCATAGAATTGTGCTACTGGTATTGCATCAAAGCCACTATCATCAGATCCAGAATGTGGAATTGGCTCATATTCCTTTCCCCTTGCTGCTGGGATGCCCATCATTTGTTGTGTAAATTGCATAGTCTATTGATAATCTAATGAATAATTTGCTAAATAATTTGTGCCATCATACGTTAATGCTACTGCATCAATATCTCCAGCATCAACAGAACCAGCATAAGTATCATTTTCTGCCCATTTAACTGCTGCTGGCCATGTAATAGTATTTCCCCCACCTTGAATGATCTTAATAAAATAAGATGCACCAGCTTTAGGATTATTAAGTGTTAATGTGTTTACACTACCACCAGTTTGTAAATCCAATACTTGCATATTTCCGTTATTCCAATCAATTGTGGCTGCTAAAGCAGATGGTGTAACGGTAGATGCAATGGATGAATAAACTTGAGAATTACTTTCTATTGGCCCAGCAAAGTAGTTTTCATCATCAGCACCATCTTGATAAACCCCATAACTATTTGTTATTGTACCAGATCCAGCATTATCAGCTAAATAAATACCATAAGCATTAGTTATTGTAGCCCCAGAGTCATTACATACTATACCAGTACTATAAAACCCAAAAGCATTAGTTAAAGTACCACCTACTTTATTATAGTTTAAATCTACTGATGATCCAAACATTGATGGCCCATGTGTACCAGATGTAGAAATAGTGATAACATTAGTTGAACCATAGCTATTTCCTACACTTGTTTCTGTTCCTCCAAAAATAACCGTATTTATAGATCCATAAGAAGTACTTCCTACACTTCCACCACTTACTTGATTATAACTACCAACTGCATCACCAGCTGAATCTCCAACTCTTAAAAGGGCCCCATAAGCACTTCCATTCAATGCTGTATTAACCAGAGAAGATACACCATAACTTTGTGAAGATGATGCATTTCCAGTTAAAACTACCTTATACCCAGCTATTGTAGCAGAAGCCCCAGATGGACTATGTATTAAATCTATAGCAGTAGCTTCAGTAGATGTAATATTCAATCCATTATCCCAAGTAAAATTAGCATCACCTTCAATTGTATCAGCTGCTGTCCATACAGCTATTTGATTATCAACTGGAGTACCACTTACTTGTACACCAGATGTAACATCTGCCCAAGAACCTAATCCAGCACCATCACATTGTAAGAATTTACCAGCACTTGGAGAACCTCCAGTTATTTTAATTGTTCCTCCAATAGTTACTAATGATCCATTATCTTGGATGATTCCCTTTCCTAATTCATCTTCAGCAGTCCATCTGGCAACATAATCTACATCACTTGCACCAGCACTACTATTCTTTGGAAATACTGCATACAATTGGCTTAATGTAGCTTTAAATGATGTTGGTGTTCCAGCAGTATCTACTACATGAATCAATAAATCTTCATCTACATCTGCTGTTACTATTGGACTTCTACTCGTTAATTTTCCCATTTTTATATTATTTATTCAAAATCATAATCTACACTATCCTCAAATTCATAGTTAACCCCATCTTCAAATACGTAAGTTTGTGCTAAACCAGTCCATATTCTTGAAGAAACTTGGTATTGTCTACCTAAATTTATTAAATCTTTATCAATTTCAGCCTCAACCGTTAATGTATCTGATGGAGATTTAGTCACTTTTGCATAAGTTTCTCCACTTAAAGGTATTAATGGATTACCAAGTACCAATCTATTTTTATAGCTTGATATTTCCCATATATTCTTTAATCCTCCATTTTGATACTCTTCTAATCTAATTACTGCTTGGTAATCAGTTCCAACATCTCCTAATGATGAAGTAAATGCAAAGCTAATCTTGGTGTTCTCAGTATCTAATATATTATTATTAGTACTTGTACCAGATTGATTAGTTAATTGCTTAGTTACACTCCATATATTAGTACCAATGTATTCATCATAATTAGAAACATCTAACTCTGGAGATATTTGTCTGTATGTAGTAATATTACCATTCAAATTCATGTCAAAATCATAGAATAAATATACTCCCCAATTTGCTACATTCATTGAGTAATGGCTTGAATTCTGATTAAGTCCATTGTTTAATTCAGATGAATCATAAAATGCAGTATTAGCACTTGCCAATGCTTTATAATCAGCCCAATCAAATGAAAAGGCCCAATTAAATTGATAAGTAGTATCTTTACCACCAGAAGAAGTAATTGAACAATCTACCTTATTAAAATCAGATCCAGATGCTAACTTAAATGCTCTTGTTGTATCTAAATTAATTTGTTGTATTCCTCCAACTTGTGGATAAATAGTAAAATCATATTCTTCTTTTTGGATATCAAAGAAATCTCCAGTAGTAGAATTATATGCTACCAATCTTGCAGTTACTTTATCAACTACTGCACCACTATCCCTCTCTAAATCAAAGCTAAATGATGATAATAATTTATCCTCTACATATCCTTGAACAGATGTACTTCCATCAGTAACTACTCCATCATCTTCTGGATGTTGGTATAAATTAAAATCTGCAAATGATATTAAACCAGATTCATCATCTCCTAATGCACTTGCAACCATTTCATCTACACCCAGCTTCAACATCATTTGAGTATTAGCTGTACTTGCATCTTGGATTAATAAGCCTAAGAAACAATAATTTCCAGCCCTAATCTTATCTAATTCATCTGCTGAATCATATTGAATTCTAAATGTAATGCTTCCTTGAGATGCAGAAACAACCGTTCCAACAACATCCTTTATTATATCCCCATCTGGATCAGTAGCACCAAATTGAGAAACAAAGTTTTCAAATAAGAAGTTTTCTTCTAATGTACTTGATTGTACAGATGCACCTTTATATTGATCTTCATCTGGAAGTATAAAATGTGTTAATGCAAATTTAGTAGATGTATTAATGGTTAAATCTGTATCTACAATAACTGTAACATCTGTAGAACCACTTCTAATTATTCCAGAAGATGGATTACCAGATATATCTGCATAGCTAATAGAATTGATACTAAAATTAGCAGCATTTCCGTTATATGTTTCATCTATCCATCCAGTATTACCTAATAATAGTTCATCTTGTCCATAATGGAAGCTATTAGGATCAGATAAAGTAGCAGCCATGTAAATACTAAACACATACTTTAAGCATTTATCTGTAGCCCATAGTTCTGGAGGATTACCGTTAACCATGTTATCTATTTCACCATCTAAATAGGTAGGAAATAAAATAAACTCATGCTCAATCAGAAATGATGTATGTGTAGCACTATAATTTAATGCACCATTAGTTATATTAATTGGATTACCAGCACCAGTAGATACCTCAACAGAACCATTCTGCCAAGTTTTCTGAATACCAACTGCTTCCATAGCTGTTGGTGTACCACTTACACCTTGTAATCTGTATTTCTGTACGTTACCGTCTACTTTACTATTAAAGTTAATTGATTCACTATTCTCAATCAATCCAAATTGGAATTCTACATCATTAAGCGTAGTAAATCCAACAACAATAGCATCACCATCTACTTGATTAACAAGTGGTGTTCCACTAACGGTAATAACACTATCTGAAATATTGGATATTGTGAAAGTACCATCATTAGTACCAGATGTTGTTACGGTTTTTATTGTATCACCTAATTTAAAGCCATCATCAATCCAGCTTCCACTATCTCTTGTAATTGTATCTGCTGTGGCCGTAAATGTAAAACCATTGATGATTGTGTAAGATGTACCATTATCTATCTGCGTAGCTGTACTAAACCATTCTACTCCAATATCATGAATAGCTTTGTATCTTCCTCCACTATTTCCTTTAATAAAATTAGTAAAGGTACTTGTGTTAAGCGTATAATCTGAACCATTATCAAGCTGGTTATAAAACTTCCTTGATATTACATTGATATTAGCCATTCTTCTGTATATTTTGTATCTCTACTAATTCCTTCTTTAGACTATCCAACTTCTTTGTATCTCCTTCTCTCATAGCCTTATTCAATTCATCCATGATAATCTTACATTTATCTTTCATTGAACCTTCTGGAATCTTAGCAAAGTTTTCCATCATCTTATCTTGTAGCTGGGCCATTGCCTTTTCTACCATCTTAGTTATATAATTAAAATCTTCCATATTATGTTGGCTCTGTATATGTTTCTTTTAAATTAGTAGTGTATTGGTATTGAATTCTATAATCAGCTTCCCAATATCCACCACCAAAATTATATAAAATTGAATCAAAAACAACCCTATTACCATCTTCATCAGTAGCAATATTGTTGTTTATAATCTTTAAAAAGTCCTCAAAAGATGCATTCATCTTAATCTTCTGATAAACTTTGTACTGATTTAAATGATCTTCTTCATACTTATTAGCTACTTCTTCTACGAAAGAATTTACATAATGATACTTTTCATACAAATATTTTGCACTCCATATATCTCTATTATTAGCTTGCATTTTTAACTCTGGTGTAAGCCTTAACAACTTTGGAATATTTACTAAATCTGTACTTGTTCTAAGCAATCTATCTCTGCTTTCTGCTTGTACCGTTCCAAAGAAATCATTATTAGCCTTAAATATTACAGATAATTTATCAGCAATATTTGCAAAAGTTCTAAATGTTCTTTCAAGTATTGATCCTTCTTTCTTCCTTGTACCTAATGCAACTGGAAATGTTAATTCTGTTAATCCCTTTATTAGTACCTTTCTAAAATCAGTATTAGCAATTGGTAGTGTCTTGATTTCATAAGAAGTACCCTTGTAATTATCTAAATCCCAATAGTTATCATTGTCAATAGTAAAGCTAATCACCTTAGTACCAACTAATTCATTCGTATTATACTTATCAATATCTACTTTTATTGGAGACATCTCATAAGCAGAATCTAATTCCCAAAAGCCTTTATTCTTTAATGGCTCTATATATACTTTATTATCATCAACAATCTTAACCTTAGCATTGAATAAATCCTTTACTAATCCAACACATTTACCAAGCGTATATAAAGGCCCACCACTAACTGGCAATCCAGTTTCTGAATTAGGTATATTAATTCTACCAGCTTCTGTTTTTCTTGGAAGAATATACAACTCATCCAACTCTGGAATCATGCTACTTGCAATAAATTCATATCCAGCAA
>Ga0208793_1001442_pt1 | contig 13675 bp, 6 predicted proteins | sample 17_taG_FD_184092 | JGI IMG/M metagenome (GOLD analysis project Ga0208793, IMG submission 184092) | Marine viral communities from the Subarctic Pacific Ocean - 17_ETSP_OMZ_AT15314 metaG (SPAdes) (version 2) | ecosystem: Environmental > Aquatic > Marine > Oceanic | place: Pacific Ocean | collected...
TATCCGAAGCTGGTATGAAAAACTATTTTAGAGATGAATTAAAGCATGCTCACAAGTTAATAGGTAGTTATGATGACAAGAAAGACGAATATAATTTAACTATAAAATCTAAAGACATAGAAACAACAGTTTCTTACGCTGAAAAAGTAAGAGGTTGGGTTAGTTTTAAATCTTTTGTTCCAGAAAACGCTTTAAGTAATTCTAATGACTACTATTCTTTTAAAGACGGAAACTTATGGTTACATCATAGTGAAGATGTTGATAGAAATACTTTTTATGGAGCTGGTGGTTTCACACCCACAAGCCTTGAGATTATAATGAATGATGCTCCTAGCGTTATAAAATCTTTTAGAACTTTGAATTACGAAGGCTCTCAATCTCAAGTTAACCAGCTTTTAAGTTATAATATATACATACCTGGAACTAACATTATAAACCCAGAGTATACTGGTGGTATACAAGATAATCAATACTACAACAACGAGCAAAAAGATGGTTGGTTTGTAGAAAGCCTTACGACAGATCAAGACGAAGGATCTATAAATGAATTTATAGAAAAAGAAGGTAAATGGTTTAACTACATAAAAGGTAAGCAATAATGAATAGACACACATCTTCTAAAATATCTAATCAAGGTCTAGGAAGACTAACAGGACCAGTTACCGTTGTTAATGTAATGGGTTGTACTGATAATAACTCTATTAACTACAATCCTGACGCTATAGTAGATGATGGTTCATGTATTGCTATGGTACCAGGTTGTAATGACCCTAACGCCTCTAATTATAACTCGCTGGCCAATAGCGATGATGGTTCTTGTGCTTATTTAGGCTGCATGGACTCAAACGCTATTAACTACAATCCAAGCGCTACTGCTGATGATGGTTCTTGTGTTGAAAGCTCTGCAGGATGCACAAATAGTTCCACTTATACTTACACAGGTACTAGTGGTAACTCACAAGTGTATCAAGCTTATTTAAATTACAACCCTGCCTATAACATCGATGACGGTTCGTGTATAGCAAGAGTTTTTGGCTGTATGAATCCTACTGCTTTTAACTATAATCCAGCTGCAAATACTCAACCCGCTGGAGAATGTATATTCGTTTACCCAGGCTGTATGGATCCTAACTCTTGCACATATAACTCGTTGGCTACTGAAGACGATGGTAGTTGTGTTGCGTGTGATGATCCTTTAGCTAACAATAACGATTTTAATACTGTTGGTTGTAGTGCCTTCTGCCAATATTGCTTACCCGTAGAACAAACTCCAGCAATAACAGTTATACTAGGTGGGTTATCTCAAGGCAATACAGTTATAGATGGTTTGACTGTTGTAGAAAAAGATAACTTTAGTATAAAAGTTGCTTGGCCTCACCCTGTATCTGGTGCTCTACCTGATGGAACGTTATCCGCACCAGTACAACTACATAGTTTAGGTTATAAAAAAGCAGGCGAAACAAACTGGAATACTATAAATATTCCTTTTGCTGCACAAGTTAATGGCTACGAGACTTATGATATAACAGGTTTAGAACAAGATGTTGAATACGATATAAGAATAGGTGCTCAATGTAGTAATTCATTTTCAAGTTACACAAATATAAGCGTAACTACAGAAAACTTTATATACGGTTGTACTTTGGAGGAATTTGATAACTTTGATCCTAATGCTAACTTTCTTGATGGAAGCTGTGTTTTAGCTGGCTGCATGGATTCTTTCGCTATGAACTATAATTTTCTTGCTAATACTGATGACGGTAGCTGTTTATACTCTGTTGCTGGGTGTATAGATGTAGGAGCAGATAATTACAACTCTAACGCAACTATAGATGATGGATCGTGTATATACACAGCTGTAATTGGTTGTACAAATGAATTAGCATTAAACTATAACAACGTAGCTGTTACAGATGATGGTTCTTGTCTACTATGTCAAACGGATCCAGGTGTTGATGCAGCTACTATATCTATTGGTGCCCTAGACTCATTGTTTGGTAATTATAGCGTTATAACTTGGGCTAACTTGGGTACTAACTCTACTAACGGAGTTTATCAAGAGTATATAAACTATCTATTTATAACTAATGGTATAGCTTACAGAATAAGTTACAAATATAACACTGGTAGTGGTTGGAGTAACAACAATACTTTTGTTGAAATAGAATACTCTTTAACGTCTACTGATATATGTGGCATCGCAGCTTATGGTGTACAATCAGATGGTTTACTTGGTGGCGGTCTAAATTTTGGTGCTAGTTTACCTGTATTTGGGCCTAATGATGGTAGATATGCGCCAGGCGTTCAATACCAATTAGAAATAAAAAACATATGTGTTAACTGTGAATCTTCAGATCCTATAATAACTCCAATATTAACTATACCTACTTACTAATGTCTACTACAATATCACTACCAATAGAACCACCAATAAATACTAGCCTTAGTGTTGGTGACACGGTGTTTTACGTTTCAGGATCAAATGGTCCTACTACAGAGCTAGGGGTCGTAGTATCTATAGGTTATAACAATATAAAAGTTATTTATGACCCTAATGTTGTAGCCGCTCCAGTTTTAAACGACTTTATATTCTTTTCTAAAAACAAAACTGTAGAGAACAGAGGTGTAAAAGGTTATTATGCTAGTATTCAGTTTAAAAATTATTCTAAAGAAGAAGTTAAATTATTTTCAGTGAGTGCTGAAATATCAGAAAGTAGCAAATAAATAATATAAAATGGCAGATAAAATAATTAAAAATTTTAATATAGACTTAAGTGACTTACCAGAGGTTGGTGCCTCTAGAGATTTTACTATAAAAGGCGATGAAGGTTCTGAGTTTATTTTAGAGGTAAAAGACATTACCACTGGCTACTATTATAACTTTTTTAAAAATGGTTTTGTAAACTACCAAAGCAAGTTAGAAAATGTTATATCTAACAATACATACAGAGGTTCTATAAACTTCCCTGCTGTTACTGGTAGCGACGATGAATACGATATACAGCTTTACGCTAAACCAGGCACTAAGCACGATAAATATGTAGAGGTTAGATTTGAAGATGGATCTTTAGATATTAATAATTCTACTGGCTCTAACTCACTAATGTTAAAAAAAGTTATATACCAATACACAGATGTAACCCTAACTTTAAGAGCAGAAAACCCAGATTCATCATTTACACCAGCATCGACAACAACGTTTACCAAGGTTGTTAGTAGAGGTTCTAGTGCTGCTAAAATACCATTTTCTTTAACAGCTACAGCTGCGGCAAATAAATCTCTTAGAATATTAAAACAACCTGAATTATCAGACTTTTTCTCAAAAACGTCTTTGGTGGTAGGGTCAGCTCCTAATTTACTAACCTATGAAGATCAATATCCATTTGTAACAGAAACAGCTCAACATCAAAACTCTGTCTACACTGGTGTTGATATTACTTTACGTACACCAGTTCCAGATATAAAAGTTGGTGACAAGTGGACAACTACATCTGGTAGTGCTCCAGATCAAACCCATACTGTTTTTAGCGTAACTTTAGATGGAGATTCACTAGTTACTTTGTTTAGAACAGTTTCTGATCCAGCACAAGATGTGGTTTTAACTGCTTACCAACCTTTAGAGTTTAGAAATCAAGTCAACTACAGGTGGCCAATTGATGATGTTTTTGGTTTAACAGAAGGCATGGTCATAAAAGGTACAAATGTTGTTACTGACACTGTTTTGTCTGATTATGTTGTTTCAACAACTATAAGCGAAGGAACAGAGCAAGAGCAAGAAATAGTTAGATTTTCACATCCAGCTATAGAGGTTTACAGTGGAGAGACAACAATACAAAAAGGTTTTATAACTGGTCAAGCAGGAGAAGTTGTGTTTAACAAGCAACAGCCATTACTTTTAGCAGGTGATACTATAACCGCTTACGCGTATGGTCCTAGTAAAATAAATTCAATGACAGGTTATGAAGTTACCTTAACTGATTTAAAAATCGAAATGAATACTGTTGTACATACTACTACAGCTGCTTCAGCAGGTGGATCTAGCGCTAATGTTGTTTTAGATGATAGAGATGGTATATTTAACGGTATTAGCGTTGTTAATGGTATAGGTATTGATCCTACTGCTGTTATAACAGTTAGTAGTGGTGGGAACTCAGATGTTGCTGGCACTGTTGTTGTTAGCGCAGCTCAATCTTTAGAATCAGGTATAGACTTAGTTTTTAGTGGTGCTGGTAAGACAGCTACTATTAGTGGTAACATAGAGATTAATAAAGTTGGTACTGGTGATGTTAGCTTGTACTTTGATTTAGATAACCTTCTAGTTTCATCATAATAGTAAAAAAACAAGCAAAACTGTGACTATATTAGGTATAAATTAAATTATGTCTAAAAATAAAGTTACTAAAAATTCTAGAGAAAAAATTATAGCACTTGAGAAATCATTAATAAATATTTCAGATGGTGTTAATGTAGAAGGTGATGGAAACAAAATAGTTAGAGATGGTAATATAGCGCCAATAAAACATACTTTTGCGGATGGTGTTTATATTAGACAGATGGATATGAAAAGAGATACTGTTGTAGTTGGAGCAATACATAAACATTTACACGTTTGGTTTTTGTTAATTGGTGATGTTACAATAGCAACAGAAGACACAACAGAAGATTATATAGCTCCATGTTATATAGTTTCTACTCCAGGTGTTAAAAGGGTTATATATTCTAATGAAGACTCAATATTTGTTAACGTGCACAAAAACCCAACAAACACTAAAGATTTAGATAAATTAGAAAAAGAAATAGTAGCTTTAAATTATGAAGAATATGAAAAATATATTAACAAAAATAAATAGATTATGTCATTTATAGCAACAGCGGCAATAGTAGGTGGAGCGGTAACAGCTGCTGGTGGTATAGCTAAAATGGGTATGTCATTAGCTGGTCGCGGCAAACGTATAGCTGAGCAAAAACAGGCTAAAGCCGAAATGGAAGCAATGAAATCTGAATATAGAAATTTAGATACTAGCAATTTAAATGCTGGTGTTAGAAATGAGTTTACTAACATGGAGAACGCGTATGAGGATGTAACTGTAAACCAACAACAAGCTCAGTTTCAAGCTAAACAAGGAGACCAACAAAGAGCAAACATAATGCAAGGTATGCAAGGGGCAGCTGGTTCGTCTGGTATTGCTGGTTTAGCTCAAGCGATGGCAAATCAAGGTCAATTGCAAACACAAAAAATTAGTGCTAGTATAGGTGCTCAAGAAAGTAGAATACAACAATTAAAAGCTGGTGAAGCTAGTAAACTACAAACTTTAGAAAGAGAAGGTGAGAAGTACGCTGATACACAACGTAGAGCGGGTGCTGTTGCGGCTAGAGGTCTTGAATATCAAAAAACTGGAACATTATTAGGTATGTCACAACAAAGACTTGGTGCGGCTAACCAAGCTAGAGCAGAAGCAAAAGCAGCGCAGATGAGTGCAATTGGCGATATAACAAGCGGTGCTACCCAAGCTATAGGTGGTATGGGTAAACTTAAAGCTGGTGGAAAAGGTTTGTCTGAACATTTTGGAACTGATTTTTCAAAAACAATTTTCGACCCAATTACAGGTGCACCAATGAGTGCAAATCAAGATCCGATTATAGGTCCTGTTAACGAATCAAAATACATAATAAAATAACTATGGCAAATACAAGTCCAAATGCAGCCTTAATAAAAGGAGCTGCTGTAGCAAATAAAAACTATGATAATATGCCTGGTATGTACGCTGGTATAGATAAAGCAACTAAGTCTATTAGTGATTCTGTAATGAGTAAAGCTAAAGAAAAAAAGGCAAAAAAAGATGCTATAGACAAAGATTGGAACAAAGCTAAAGATAGCGTGTTAGAGTCTTATGGTAGTTTTAAAACAACCGTAGATTATGACTTTACTTTTGATGAGCTTAAAGGTTTGAAAGAAGAGTTGTATGCAGCGCAGAATGAAAATCCTCCTAACCAAAAGGTTATATCATCTGTTAATATGAGAATGAACGGTATAAAAAGTGGTATCGATGACGATGTAGAGCTTAGAAAAATGCTTGCAACTATGGATCACTCCAATGCTATGAATGACAATGAAAAAGAAATACTAACAGCTTTTCAAAACGAAAGTTATACTTTGTCTAGAAACGAAAGCGGAGAAAAAGAATACAATATAAACGGCAATAAGTATACTAAAGCTCAAATAGAAGATTTGCATATAGCTCAAAATCCAGAGTATTCTAATAATTTTACTAAGGTTTTTGCTAGAAATGCTAAATCTAGAAAATGGAGTAGACCTGTTGTTGAGTCAGAAATAAAAAGTATAATGCCTAAAAAAACAGACGTAAAAGGTTTAAGAGCTTTTGCGGCGGACGGAGTAATGGACCAAAGTTTTTCAGACATGTTAGAGTTTGACAATAGGCTAAAAATGGAAATTGATGATGTTTTAAAAAATGATCCTAGATTTGATACAGATGGTACTCCTGGTATAAGTGAAGATGAGTTTATTATGATGAAACAAGCTTTAACAGACCCTGATCACGAAATTTGGGAAGGTGATCAAAATAAATGGGCAGAAATAACACATCCACTGCTTGTTGATAGGCTTGCTAACTCTATTAGAAATGATCACCAAAAAAACAATCCTAACGCTACAAAAGACATGGATGAAGCTGGCGCTAACAACTATTATCTTTAAATAAAATAATAAATGGCAGATAAAAATATATTTAATATTAACGACTTTCAAGACCCAAATCCGTCTATCCAAGATAATACACTTGGTATAATCTCGCCTATACCTGTTATAGAAGAAGATCAAGCTACCGACAAAGAAAAAGCGGTAAAAATAAAAAACAACTATAAGCTTGAAAACGAGGCTAACGATGATTTTTGGAAAAGAATAAAACCTATTGAGGGTAAGTTTAGCGAAACCGATTATACACCAGTAACTACTATAGCTGGAATTACAAAAAGATCTCCTGCTCTCAAAACTAGACACCCTATACCCGGTCAAAATGCAAAGTATTTTAATCAAAACGGCGATCCTGCTACTGAACAAGAAATTCTTAAATACGAAGAGTTAAGTTTTATAAACAACGTTCACAGTGAGACTTTAAGGTTAAACGATATTTCTGCAGGTGAAGTAACTGTGGAGGGTGGTGGTGAACCTGCTAGTATGGAAAAGATTTTAAAAGAGAACAAAACTAGTGTTGAAGCTTACAATCAATATGAAAATGAAGAAGTAGACGAAGAGTTTGAGTTTACTTACGAAGACTATTTAAACAATAGAGTTGAAAAACAACAAGAAGGTTTTGAGGTTTTTATGGCAAAAACATCTGCACCACTAACAGCTGCTCATCAAAAAGAGTTTGATATTTTAGCTAAAAACAAAGCCCCTTTATTATACGAGCAAGCTACCGCTAAATATCAAGATGATATAAATTCTATTCAAAGCAGTTTAAACAAAAAATATCAAAAACTAGTTGACAACGCTGAAGATCAAGATGAGGTAGATGAGTTGAATGAGCAATTTAAGGTAGAGTTTGATAACTTAATAAAACCTATTGAACAAAAAATACAAGAAGAAGTAAGTCTTAACTTAAAAAATGACGAAGATATCATAGCGTTAGATGAAAGTTTTCAAACTAGATTTAATGCGTTACAAGAGAAGCAATGGAAAGCCTACGCTAAAGACTGGTCTCCAAAATTAAAACATTTTTCTCAACAACAATTAAATGATATAGGAAAAGTTTTAGATGCTAACGATTTTAGTAATATGAATGGCCCTGAGAAAAAAGCTATTCTTACTAAAGTTATATCTAACTTAGAAAGAACTGGTAAAAATTATCCAAAAGGAACTAAAGAGCAGATAAAAAACGAATTTTGGGGTTATTTCTACGACAAGCTTGATACTGTAAAAAACGAAGACGGGGAAACTGTTTTATCACCTTTCATACTAAAAGACATAGCTTCTCAATCTTTAAATATAGCACAGCTTAAGTTAGAAGAAGAAACTAAAAAATATAAAGACATAATATCAGCTCCATCTATCAGAGAAGGAGTACAAACCGTTACGACGGCTAGAGAACAAGCTTATAGCGCTAACCCTGAGTTAGTTAAAACAATAGAGTATGCGGAAGATGTTTTAAATAATCCTGAGTTTGAAAAAGACGGTTTTGCTGCTAATTTTTTTGCTGGCTTGTCTTCTGAAAGATTTCACAAGTATATACCTGTTTTAGGAGGCGTTATAGATTTACATGACGCAAGCTATTTATACAAGTTGACACAAAAAGATAATCTAACAAAAGAAGAAGAACAAGTTTTACATTTGTATTCTATAAAAAACGCTTCTGAAGCGTTAACATCGGATTTATCAAGTGCGTATAACATGGGTAAAGGTGTTGCTTTCATGCCTGGGTTTATTGGTGAGATATATCTAACTGGTGGTTTGTTTACTGGTGGTAAGAAGATAGCCAAAGAAAGTATTATGAAGGCTGTTAAGAAAAATGTTAAGAAAAAAGTAGCATCAAAACTAGATAATATTGTCAAAGAGAGCGCTGGTAGAAGAATAAAAAAAAGCGCTGGGCAGATGGTTACCGAATCAACACAATATAAGGTTGCTGATAACGTAAGTGGAGTTATAGCTTTTATAGCTGGAACTGGTGCGCAAACAGCAGCAAACCCACAAAGGTATCTTACTACCATGTACGAAAACATGACTCCTGAAGTTGCTTTCGCCTATACTGATCAAGCTGACGATTTAATTCAAGAATTAGATTTACAAATTTTAGTTGGCAGTAAAGACGGTCTTAAAGATGGGCAGGCTATGCCAGAGGCTTTTTTAAAGGCATTTGGTACTACGTGGGCTGAGTATGCTACAGAGCGTATGGGAGAATTGCTACCAGGCGCGGCTAAAAGCGTTTTAGCTAAAGTTGGTATAACACAAAGTCCAGATTGGTTAAAAAGAATGAGCTTGGGTATATATATGCGTAAACTTGGTTTAAACAAAGCCGAGGCTTTTAAGCATTTTACACAAAAACAATTAGGTTGGGATGGCGTTTTTGGGGAAATATCTGAAGAGTTAATAAATATACCTTTATCAAACCTTATAAATGGTAATGATTTATCTGAAGGTCTTGATGATTTTGATTCTATGTACGAGATGGTTGGTACGATAGCTATTACATCATTTACTTTTGGAGGAATTAACGTTGCTACGAATAAAATGTCTGGAAATGTAAACCCAGCTGTTTTTGTTGAAGGACAAAGGCAAGCTGATAGCGAATCAGCGTTACAATATTTAAAAAGACTAAAATCCGAAGGTAATTTAAACGAAAACACTTTAATAGAGATTGAAAATGATTACATAGCTTTTGATCAAATATCTAGTTTTTTAGAAGAAAATGGTCTTGATAACAAGATGATACAGACTGGCGGTTCTGATATTGATGTTGGTATTATAACAGCTAGCGAGGTTGATATATACAACGAAATTGATAACCCTAAAGAAAGACAAAGGTTAGAAGATATAAAAGAAAAATCAGGCGAGCTACAAGAGAAGCTAGAAGAGTTAACTAGAACTAAGAAAAGTAAAAGAGAAAAAGGAGCTACAATACTACAAATAGAAGAGATAAATAAACAGCTAGAAGCTTTAACTGCCGAGAAAAATAAAATAATATCTCCTTTTAAAGATAAAATAATAAAAAGAAAGAAAAACAAAAGATACCAAGAACAGTTAAGTAAACTAAAGCTAATATACGAAAAAGGAAATAAAGGTTTAAATAAAGATGGTACTAAAATACTTCAAGAAGCTACATCCGCAAAAGAGGTTGAAGAAATAGTTAGACGAACTATACTAGAGCGATCTGGAATATTACCAAGCGAAGTAGAAAATCTATCTCCAGAGGACAAAAGATTTATAGACAAGCAAGTTAAAGAAGCTGTTACTAGTCATGGCGCTTTTACAGTAGATCCTAAAACTGGTAATAAATTAGTTTTAATAAATAAAGACGCAGCGTTAGAAGGTATGGGTATAAACGTTGCTATGCACGAGTTTTTACATCAATTTATGCACGAAACTTTAGAAGGCAAACCAGAACTTAAAATAGCTCTTGGTGAATCTTTAACTAAGTACCTCACGCAAATAGATCCTAGGCAGGTTAGAGACACAGAGTTTAGAAATAGACTAATGACATACCAAAAAGATTTTGGTTACACTACATCAATGGAAGAGTCTTTAAATCTTTTTTCTGACGCTATTGCTAATGGTACTATGCAATATAATGAAACTATATTTACTAAAATTGGAGATATTTTTAGAAAAATACTTCAAACGTTTGGTGTTAGAGTTGAATTTAAAACGGGTAGAGACGTGTTTAATTTTATTAGAGACTATAACAAAGCTTTTGAGAGTGGTAAAGGTCTGAATCTTGGTTTGACAAGAACTATGGATAAGGGGGCTAAAATTGGTGGTGACATAAAAGCTAGATCAACTAGCTTAAAATCTCAAGCTGAACAGCTAAGAGAAAAAACAGGTTTTGAACAAGTAGATCTTAAAAGTGCTGCTGATGCTGGTATGTTGTTTTCTAAAGACGCTTCTGACAACGTTCAACGTATATACGAGGAACAAGGTGAAAGGGGCGCTGGTGAGATAGCTATGGAATATAGAGGAATGGCTGAAAAGATATTTGAAAGAAATCTTAATAATGCCGTAGGAGATATAAGACAAAACTTAATCAACAATAAAGAAGATATAATAGCAGATATATTATATTCTCCTGGAACTGAAACAGCTAAAGCGAGAACGGTTTTAGGATTAGTAGCAGACTTTAGAAAAGAAAAACATAAATATAAAAACGTAGCGGCTTATATAAATCAATTTTTACCACAAAGAGCTAAAGAAATATTTGCTCCTTATGGTGTTGATATGGCGGTTACAAAATCCATAGAACAAGAAGGTGTTGCGGCAGAGGTTGGTAGAATAGAAGCAGAAGCAAAAGAAATTACTCAACAACCAACAAAACCAAAGAAAAAGAAAATAGTTTTAGCTGATAGGTTAGGTGTTACCGATAAAGTTTCAAAAGCTATAAACAAAATAGTGCCAAACCTAGAGTTAGATAAGTTAAAATTTAAAACTTTAAAAAATAAAGTACCTGTAATAACAGGTGGTCTTTTTGGTATATCTCCTAAAAAAATAGAAAACTTAGCTAACTTAACTAAAAAAGAGTTGCAGTCAGCGCAAATGTTTATTAATAAAAATGCTGACTTATTAATTAGCATGCTACCTGAAGGCGCTACCGCAAGTGGTACCGCTACTGGTGTTCCTAATACTTTGTTAAAAGCTTTTTACACTAAAGCTGATAGAGCTAAAATGGCTAAAACTGGTAGTGCTGCAGGCCTAGCTGTTCAACAAAAAAATAATATAAATAAAACTGATTTTCTAGAAGTATTTGGAATTATAAACGGAAAGCCGGTTCGCACAGATAGAAACACATCAGCTAGAGTATTAGCATTGGCTAATCAAACTGGCAAGATGATAACCAACCAAGCAGTAAGACAAAAGCTAGGAGAAGCGGATGCTAAGTCAAAAGAAATTGTTTCCCGTATTAAAGACGGTAAATCTTCATTTTTATATAGCAACGAAACTAAAGCTTTAGCAGATCCATTTAATAATTTTCAAAAAACATATGAATATCAATTAGGTGCTTTATCTGAATCTCTGTTTGGAAAAAGCGTTAGAATACCAAATCACAAAGAAGGTCTTTTAAAAGGAACTAGAAATTTAGAGGCTATATTTAACAAAGAAACAGGAGAAACTTATAGAGATGCAGCTATTAGAGTTGTAAATACTTTTTTAGAATCACATCCGCAGTACAGAGGTTTGATAAGAAACACTATGACTGGTGGTAAAAAAGCTGGTTTGTTTAAATTTGCAAATTCAAAAGATAAAAAATTTATTGAATATAAAAAAAGAACTGGTGATGATATAAACTTTGATGATAATATAGTAGATTACCCTAACGTAGAGCAAGTAGGCAAAAAACAATCATACAACAAAGGAGAAAAATACTCACCTAGTTTTCACGAAAAAATTAATACTAAAGAATTTAAAAAAGAAAACGCTCAGAAATTAAAGATTTTATTAAAATTTTTTGAATCCGTAGGTGCTCACTTAAATAATTTTCCAAGTGATGTTTGGTTGTTTGAGGAAATGTTGTTAGACACAAGTAAGCACATGAACACATTGACTAGAATATTAGCTCCTATATCTTTTTATCCTGTAGATCCAAGCACAAAAGAACCTATATTTAATCAAAAAGCCGTTGAAGAACACACGGATCCTCAAAACTTAATCGGAAAAGCTTTGCTTGCTGGCGCTTTTTTTGGTAAGCTAGATGATGTTTGGAAAGTTGTTGGTAAATCTTATATGCAAGGTTCTATATTAAAAGTTGATGACCCTGGTGGTGTATTAAAAGCAAACATGCCACAATCTTATTATGATAGTGTTGTTCCCAGATTATTAAAAGGTGATTTAAAACTACCAAACGGTTATTCTTCTATAATTAGACTAGCTGAATCAGGCGTTAATCCAAATGCTTATATGCTTATAAATGAAAACAAAACTATAGCAGAATTTTTTAATGTAGATGGCATAAAACATAAAGACGGATCTTACAATGTTGAGCTCCAAAATAAAATAATAATAAAACAACTTGCTGGACAAGTTGACGCTAAGTACCCAAAAAATATATCTAAAATTAAGTTTAGTAAAAGCATTGAGTCTAACGCTTCTTTAAGTAAATCAATAGTTTTTTCTAGATCTGTCAACCCATCTAAAGGAATTACAGTTTTAGATTTTGATGATACGTTAGCTACAACCAAGTCATTAGTTAAATTTACTACGCCAGATGGTAAAACTGGTACTTTAAATGCAGAGCAATATGCTAGTACTTACGAAAATTTATTAGATCAAGGTTATGCTTTTGATTTTTCAGAGTTTAATAAAGTTGTAAAAGGCAAGTTAGCACCATTGTTTCAAAAAGCATTAAAACTACAAAGCAAGTTTGGTCCAAAAAACATGTTTGTATTAACAGCAAGACCACCCGCTGCTCAGAAAGCTATATTTGATTTTTTAAAAGCTAATGGATTAAATATACCTATTGATAATATAACTGGTTTAGGTAACTCCACGGCTGAAGCTAAAGCACTTTGGATGGCAGATAAAGTTGCTGATGGTTATAATGACTTTTATTTTGCAGACGACGCTTTACAAAACGTACAAGCCGTTAAAAACATGTTAGATCAATTTGACGTTAAATCAAAAGTACAACAAGCTAAACTTAAATTTAGTAAAGATGCTAGTGGTAAGTTTAATGACATAATACAAGAGACTACAGGTATTGAATCACAAAAAGTATTCTCAGAAGCTCAAGCTAAAATTAGAGGTGCTAAATCAAAATACAAAAGTATTATACCGCCTTCAGCACAAGATTTCGCAGGTTTATTGTACAGCTTTTTAGGTAAAGGTAAAAAAGGAGAACAAGACATGGCTTTCTTTAAAAAAGCTTTAATAGATCCTTTTGCTAGAGGTATAAATGAATTAAATGCAGCAAGACAAGCTTCTGCAAACGATTACGAAAACTTATTAAAACAATTT
>Ga0208793_1001450_pt1 | contig 13627 bp, 6 predicted proteins | sample 17_taG_FD_184092 | JGI IMG/M metagenome (GOLD analysis project Ga0208793, IMG submission 184092) | Marine viral communities from the Subarctic Pacific Ocean - 17_ETSP_OMZ_AT15314 metaG (SPAdes) (version 2) | ecosystem: Environmental > Aquatic > Marine > Oceanic | place: Pacific Ocean | collected...
TTCCATTCAGCGTTAAAATGTGTTACTGTTATTTGAGCAGATACACTACTACAAAATAACATTAATAATAAAATGTATTTCATTTATCTTAATTTATCGATTTTATCCTCCATACGGATCATACGCTCTTCAAGCTTCTTAACATCGTCTCTAGTCTCCATAATAGTATTTCTAATGTTTACGTCTTTCATGTTAAATTCCATGCGAGTTACATCAGGTTTCGGTAGTTCTTTAGCTTCGGCTATATCTGCCTGTAAAGCAAACCACATGCCTATAATACCAGACAATGCAAAGCCAACCGCTATGAGTGTTTTAATACTTATTGTAAAGCCAGTATCTTCGTTTAATTCTTTTGCCATTTTTATCGTATAGTTATAGTTAGAAGATTACGTAATTTACTCCAAATTTAAAGTCATACCACTCTCTATTCCAATATTTGTTGTATTTACCCTCTACAAACGTGCCTAAAGACTTATTTACTTTGTAGCCAAGTATTAAACCACCATTGTAGTCTAACCACTGACCATCGTTATAAGTGTGGTAAGAAAACTCACCTCCATCATTGTAATGCCAAGGCATTATATTAGCCCAAGCATGTGACCAAAATGATTTAGTGTAATAGTAATAATCAAAACCTAAAATAATAGAGTGTTGTATTATTTGATTTAATTCATTACGTTTTCTTTCAGTATAATCAGCTAACATTGTAGGTATAACAACCTCTTCCCAAACCTCCTTGCTTGTAGCAACGAGTTCTCCACCTGGAGAAAAATACTCACTAGCAGCTACGTTGACATTATAGCCTTCTTGTAGTGCTAGGTAAGTGTAATGTATATTGCCATTGCTGAGCAACCACTCTTCTAAGGGATCATATCCGTACGGTTCGGATAACCTTTGAGCAAGCCCAGCGTTGAAGGACAATTTGTCATTAACTTTACATCTATATCTCTCTGACATTTCAACATATTTAATATCAGCAAAGCCATCTTCTAAGTATTCACCTTTTAGTATATACTTATCATCTACAAATCTTACAAAATGGTGCTGGTCTAAATATTCATTACCTTGTTGTCTCTTATAATCTACTTCAAATAAAAATTCTAAGCCACGTACTTTACCCACGTTAGCACCATCAGACCATGACTCTTCTGTACCATCATAAAATGTACTAGCTCTGTTTTCATAACCAAACCTTGCGATCTTACGTATACCTAAGGCTAAGTTATAGTCGTAAGGCGTTTCTACTGTTACAGTTTCTAAACCGTTAGTTACAGAAAATACATCTACGTCTGACACAGAGTTACCACCATTAGCCGCAGCATAAAACGTAGCAAATTTAAAATACTTTTTAAAATTCTGTGAACAACACTCTTTTGGAGCAGCGCAAGAACTTAATATAATTAATAATGCAATTATTTTTTTCATCTTATTACTTTTTTTCTTGTTACTTGTTTTCTCTCTCGTGATCGGTTAGCTGGTTTTTTATCTGGGTTTTTTATACTTTCTTTAATTTCTTTCATTTTTTTAGTATCACCAAGATTTAAACTCCAAGTTGTGTAACCACTAAAAAATAATACTCTTTGCAAAGCTGTATAATCGTTATCAGCAACATTTCTAAGATTTATAATTTTTTGATATAACTTATTTGTAGGAACTGTAGTTATGGCTTGCGTGTAGTTTGTAACAGCAGACCACACAGGATTGTCTATATCAAAAGTTTCCATTTCTTTAATTACTTTTATATTGTAATTTAAAGTTTTTTCAGCGTTAACAATTCTTCTTGCTTTGATACCTACAACAGGCGAAAAGTTTAACATTTCCATTATAACAGCGCTTTCATCTTTGTTGTAACCTTTTTCTCTTTGTTCTAAAAATTTAATAACCATGTTTTTTAAAGTAGAAACTGCAACGCCATATATACCAGAACCTCTTAATATAGTATCTATAGTACCCTGTATAACTCTTTCTTTTTTCTTTAAAAAAGCTTCAGCTTTTTTATCTTCATCATCATCGTCTGTTCCAAACATAACTGCAAACAACGCTGTTTGTAAACTGTAAAATATTAAGTTTTGTGCAGCTCCGTAATATAGTATTCTAGACATATTAGACATATCACTTTGCAACTGTGTAGTGTTAGGAGGTGTTATTCTTCTGTTTATAAGATCAGAGCCTGCTTTTTTAATTATTCTATTATACTGGGACGGCGTGTTTAAAAAGTTTAACACTAGTTTACCTATCCAAGCTGATTGCTGCGCTGAAGTCATGTAAGGCTTTGCAGACTGTTGGGTTGATTGGGTTATTTCTTGAAAATCATTAAAAGCTTTTGTTTCTGCCTCTTTTACACTCAAACCTTCTTTAATATATTTGTTAACTCTGTTTCTATAAAAAGTAGCACCTCCAGTAGCAATTGCAATGTTATCACCAATTTGAGTTGGTAAAAAACCAAGCTTAAGAGCTTTACCAGTTATAATAGCTATTTGATCAAACATATTTCCTGGTCTAGCTTTTCTAATAGCTTCTGCAAGTTCAGCGCCATTAATATCTGTTTGTAGTCCACCACGTCTTTGCTTCATCATATCAGAATTAAATATCATTGCAAAGTCGTCCCAGTATTGTTTTTGATTTGCAAAGGCTTTAGCAGCTGCAAATATATTGTTATCAGCAAAATTTAAATAGTTAACGTTTGACATTTGCTGTAATATAGAAGATCTAGTGTTAAAAAACATTACACCTGATACAGAAGCGTTTAGCCAGTTCATAAAGATATTTGGTTTTGCGCTTGATCCTTTTGGTCTGTTAATACCAGTTTTAATTCTATGTAACATATCCTCTAGAGCATCCCTAAAGTTTCTGCCATAAGCAGCTTCAACTTTATTTAAGTTTTCTTTACTAAATATTGCGTCTGCGTTTTCTTGAAACTCTTTAAAGTATTGTTCTCTACCAACTCTACCTGTAGCATCTACTAAGTCTATCCTTATATTACCAGTGTCCCAGCTTGGACCTGGATCTACATAAGTTTCTTGCCTAGAAATAGTATTTACAGTTTCTGCATAAACTCTTAAGGCAGGATCATTTTTTACTATATCAACTAAATTTTTTTGATCAACCTCACTTAAACCAGGTATTGTAAAGCCGTGTTTGTCCCATAAATAAACCCTTATAGCATCTTGATGTGTAAAATCACCATCAGACGTTTTTTTATTTAACATTTTTTTAACGTCAGGAAACTGTTTGTTTAAAGCTTTGTAATCGTTTGCCACAGCTTGTTTAGCAGTGTCTATTTCTCTATGCGCTCTTAACAGTGGTCTTACTAAAGCTTGTTCAAAAAATTCTCTATGCGCATCACCCTCTCTACCTTTACCCATAAAATTATACAACAAACCTACAAAATCTTCATGTGATGGTGGTATAAATAATCTAAACTTACCTTTACTGGCACCACGTTTTCTTGCTTTAGTTACTCCAAAACGTTTGTTTGCATCAATACCAGTTACATTTTCTAATATTGAATTAAATATAGTGGGTAAGCTTTTACTAAAACTAACTTTTGCTTGTTGTACTTTTGATTTAACATCAAACTGGTCTAGCATGTTTTTAACAGCTTGTACGTTTTGCAAAGCATCATCAGCAAAATAAAAATCGTTATAACCTTCGCCAACCTTACCAGCTATCCACAGCGCTTTTGCCTCAGCAGTACTATTACCTAAACCTGTTATGTTGTCTAAAGGTATATTTAAACCATTAGCTTTTAAAAAGTCAAATATAGCTTTTTGTGATTGTGGCGGTCTTGCTGTTAATACAAACATATTTTCAGGGCCAAATTTACCCTGTAGTTTTAAAGCTTTTTGAAATAACGGTGCTAACTTGCCTTTTACAACTTTGTTAAAATCTGAAAAATCAAACACATAACCTTTGTCTAATAAATTTTCATATGTACTAGCATACTGCTCAGCATTTAAAGTACCAGTCTCACCGTCTAGAGTTGTGTATTTAACTAGCGATTTAGTTGTAGCTAGCGTATCGTCAAAATCTAAAATAGTAATACCTTTGCTTGAGCTAACTGTTCTTGACTTGCTAACAGCTTTTGCAAACTTAGTTCTTTTGTTACCTTCGCTTATAGTTTTTAAAGCTTGAGCTTCTTTGCTATTTACAAGAGCATCTAACCCACCAATTGTACCTACACTGTGATCTGATTTTAAATTTTGTAAAACACTATTAGGTATTGTAGGTATTGACCTGTAAGAATAAACTTTGTTGCCAGTCTTAACTTGACGTTTTGTTTTCTTTTTACCGTCTACACCTATTTTCTCTCCTTTTTTCTTAATATTAGTACCATCAGTATATATACTTGTTACTAATCTATCTTTTACATCTTTTTCAGTTGCCACTTTGTATTGAGAGTTAGAGCTAACTCTTAATGTTATTTCACCCATACCAGCTAATGGCGATACGTCAAGGCTATATATGTTGTCACCCATTGAAAAAAGTCCTCTACCCATCATTTGTATATAATGAACAGGGTGTTTCTTCTTGTTGTATATTTCTGCAACAAATGCTAAATCAAAATCTCTTGTAGATGACAGTCCATTAAGATAACTTTTTTCAGTTGTAGGATCAATAGTTGATTTTAAAATATCATGATACTTTGTAGGTATAACTTTAATGTTATCCCAAGTGTATTTGTGATCATCTTTTAAAAATTTTTTTGCTCTTTTTATACCAGGTTGTATATCTTTTTGCAAGGCGTTAATTACCTGCATCATTTCATCAGAATATTTTTTCTTAACAATAAATTTACCTGTCTTAGGATCTATAGCATTTGTAACACTACTATACTGAGCGTTTGTCATTTTAGCCTCTATATTAATTAGTTGGTCAAATAATCTAATTATTAAATCAGGCTTACCATCAGTCTCACTTGGTTTTCTTGCAATAACATCAATAACTTCTTTACCATACTTTTTTTCTATAGCTATCTGCAAGTCTATCAAATGCTTCTCATACATAGTACCTCTTTTACCAGCTTCAATTAACTTATCAAAAGCTTTTGCTAAAAAGTTAACTTCATCTATAGTTTGAATTAAACTAATATTATTGTAATCACTTTTTAATAAGTCATGAAAAACAAAATTACCGGCAGCTTTTGATATTTGTTTTTTATACTTTGGCAATACATTACCATTACTATCAAAAGGATTTATGTTTTGTTCTATAAGCTTCTTAGCAAACAAAGCTTCACTTATTACTCTTCTTGAGTAGCTAACAGAGTCAAAACTTTTGTATTCTCCTTTTTGTTTTGCAATTGTAGCGCCGTGTACAAATTGTCGTAATTTTGCTTTTATTATTTTTTCAACATTGTTAGAGTTGTCTATAATAATATTATCAGCTTCTTTTGCAGCGTACGCTTCAGCTAATATTTCTGCTATCTTTTTTTGTTTAGCTAATAGTGTGGTATATTTACCTTCTGTAAAAAATTTAGTAAATTTTGCTTTATTTGTTATAATACTAAAAATATCTTTTCTAAAATAACTATCTTTTTTATTAGCTGGTTTGTCTTTTACTTTAGTAACTTTATCTTCTTTACCTATTTTAGTAAAGTCTATAAAGCTTTTCGAACCTTTATAATTGTTTTTCATTAAGTCAACAGAGATACCGTCCATAAAAGGTTTATAAGCAAGAGCAAGAAAAGCTTTGTATTCTTCGCTAATTTTCACTTCTTTAGTTTTAGTGTCTTGAGATATTTTACCCATTTGTGATTTTATCTCTTTTGCAAATTCTTTTTCTATAAGATCTGACAGCTTTTGCTCTATATTTTTAGGATCTTGCTTTATTAACTTTTCAATACCTTTACGAACAGCTATTACAGACATTAGTCCATCTGTATTTATAGGAACACTAGTTAAGGGCTTTAACTTTCTACCTTTTACTTCTTTAACTTCAGTTTTTTCATCATCAGTGGGGTCAACAGGAGACTGTATATCGTCAATGTTTTTAGTAAATTGTTGGGGCACACCTAAATCAGCCGCTAGTCTGTTAGCTCTTTTATATAACCTTTGGCTAAGAAATTTATCTAAGTTTTGTTTTGTTGGATCAAACAACTCTTTAGAAGTTGCTGGTGGATTTAAAATACTAGAAGCTAGACCTAATAAAGCGTTTTTATATTCAAGCCTTGTTAAACCGCCTTTCTCTAATATAGGATCGTAAAGTCTTTTAGTAATATCCTCTACCATAGCCCCAACGTCCTGACCTAACTTAGACTTAGTTAAATCTTCTGGCGAAATTGCTTCGCCTTTTTCATTAACCGCAATAGCTTCTCTACCATATTTTTTAACATTACTTTCGTACTCTGTGTCAAGTATGTTTTGTAAAACAGACTTAGATTTTGAGACACTTTTTTTCTCTGGCTGAGCATCTGTCTTGCCTTTTAACTTAGGTATTTTTAATTTTCTATACTTAGCACCATTAAACTTATTAAACTTTTTAATAAACTCAAGCGTGTTACCATGTTCAAACTGGCTAAAATCAAATCCTGATTTTGTAAATTTTTGAAAAGCAGCGCCAAATATTTTACCAGCCATACCAAGACTAACACCTTGCTCTAGGTTTAAGTCTTGAGCTTCAAAAGCAGCAAACACATCTGATAATATGGTAAAGTATTCTCTATTGTACTCAGCAATATTAGTGCCTTCTTTAAAATCACTAACATATAAACCCATTTTTTCAGCATGAAGTTTCATTGCAGCAATTATCTTAGGGTCTTTACTAGCTTTTAACTGTTTGTCAAGCTTTAGTCTTAAGCTTTTTAAAGTTTCAGTTGGCATTATATCAGTTACAAAATGAAAAACCTCATGGTGAACTGTATTTGACGAAGACCAATCACCCTTATCAATATTGTTTTTGATATTTTCATTTATCATCACAGCAATATCACCAAGATTAACACCGTTGTTGAACACTGTCTCCATTTGACCTGTAATAGGGTTTAGCATTTTTTCACCATAAATGGTGCTCTGCATGTCTTCTTTGTATTCAGGATTTTTGCTTAACCACTGTTCGGCTTCTTTTTTTGTTTCAAACGTGATAACTTGTTTGTTAGCCATTTCACCTTCATTAGTATTGTTTATGTGCTCTGCTAAACGAATACCGTGGTCAAGATAAGCAAGTTTAAAAAGTTCTTTTTGATTAGATTTTTGGTATTGTTGTATTTCAAGATTAAGCAGCTCAGTTCGTATATCTTCATCTGTACTACCCGCAATCTCTTTATCACCTTCAAAAAGAATACCATCTTTTAATTTCTCTTCTTTTATCTTATTTATTTCTTTTTGATTTTGTTTAATAATAACTAAATTATTAAGCACTTTTTCTTTTTCAGGGCCTTTTAGCTTTTTATATTTAGTATTGTTTACAAAATCTTCTTGAGCTTCTAGCTCTGTAAAAAGCTCTTCTTTCTTTTCAGTAGTAATTTGACCATTGTCAAACATTTCCTGATAAGTTTTCTTTTTTCTTTTTACAGCTAACCTTGTAGAGTTTGGATTTACAATAGCAGAAAACTCCGCTTTTAATTCTTTAGCTGATGTAGTAGCAACTTTACCACCTACAGTAACAGGTCCTGTTGTTAGAAGCGCTTGAGCACCTGCATCAGCTATTCTTTTTAAATTAGCATCTTTACCAGCTGTATATCCTGTTGCTGCTTCAACACCATATATACTGCTACCTTCTTGCAAAGATTCTGTAACAAACTCAGTAAAACTAGTTACTAATATATCTTTACCAACATCGTCATAACCTTGTTTCATAAACTGTTTAAGTTTACCACTAGTAAATTTTCTTATCCAATTTTTTGGTATAAACTTAACACCTTTTGCAACAACAACAACATTAGAAATTAAGTCTAAACTTGCGTTTGTAAGACCTACAGTAACAGCTTTTGACAAATCAGCCTCACCAAGTTCTAAAACTTTAGACATCTTATCACGCCTGTCTTTAAAATCTAACTTAGAAAAAGCTAATCTTGCTAACTTTATTTGTTCTGGACTAGCGTCTTTCGTAAGACCTGCGTGTTTTTTAGCAGCTGTTATTTCTATAATTTCTAATCCAGCTCCTCCACCCTCTTGCACATACGTAGAACCACCGGCTGTAAGTAAAGCAGTTGCCATTTGAACTACTTGATCACCTAGCATACCCTGCCACTCGTCTAGAGTTAAATCTGGATCAGATATATCTTTACCAAAAGCAGAAGGAGCTCTAATAGCTTCAAGTTTCTTTTGGTAATACTCAGTGTCAGCCATATCAGCGAGTATGGTGTTTGCAAGATTACCAATTTTAAACTCTAAATTAGCTATTGCTTTTTCATTAGTATACGAAGACGATTTACTTTCTGAAACTCCAGGCAAACCAAGATCTTCCGCGGTTAAATCAGCACCTGTTTTAGGGTCAACGTATTTTGCTTTAGGATCTAAAGTTTTAAGAACTTTTAATTGCTTTTGCAACTTGTCAAGTTCAATACCGTCATGCACAACGCTTATTTCCTTAAAAGCTTTTGGTAATTTTATAGCACCGGTCACGTACATTTGTCTAAAAGTATCTCTACTAAGGTATTTTATTACCCAAGGCGGTAAAGCAGCTTCTTCAGCTTCGTATCTTGCTTTATTTTCTATTACACTACCAAACCTACTAGCCAAAGCACTCCAAACACCATCTTGAATATTCTTTAATTCATTGTTTTCAGCGAATAATCTAGTATGTTCTTCTTCAATTATTTTGTTGAATTCTTCTACAGCTTTTTCGTATTGATCGTTATCAGACATGTCGTATTTAGCTTGTAAATCTGCAACTAAATCATTAGAAAAAGGAACTAAAGCATCGTTTATTTCTTTTATTATTTCGTCTGAACCGCCAATATTTGAAGACATCATTATTTCTTGGTACGCTTTTTTCGCGTGTTGCGTAAGCTCTTCAGCGCTTAGCTCAGCAATTTTTTTAGGCTTTTTATCTTCAGTTAAAAACTCAACTTGTCTTTTGTTTGCATAATTCCAAGCTTGACTATAAGCGGTTTTATTTACTTTAGTACCTAAATTGTTAGCAATAAAATCATTTATAGCTTTAGCTTGTTGTTGAGAGCTAACACCGTAAAGTTTGTCAGAATATGTGCTATAACCAAACAAATCTAAATCTACTTTAAACTCTTGTTCTGCTTCATTTGGAGCTATAATTTTTATATAATCTCTTCCAGCAACTGCTTCTTCAAACACAAAACCAAGGCCACCGTATTTTCTTGTTAAAATATCTTTAACTCTTTTTTCTCTTTGATCAACATCAAACATTTCTGTTTGCGGTAAAGTATCGTCAAAATCAATGTTATTACCAGATTGGTCTACAACATTTTCAGTCTCACCTTGCTCTGCTTTGACAGTAACGTTAACTTCTTCACTTTCAACCTCGCTTGTTTTTACAGCGTCAGGAAACTTTAATAAAAATTGTTCTTTTCTGTCTGAAGAAACTTGATATTGCTGTCCTTCGACTTCGTAAATTTCATCCATTTAAAATTTTATTATTTTTTTAGTTCTTAAGTCTGGATCAGAAATATTGAAAACATCTTCAATTGTATCATCTATACTCACAACATTACCTACAGGCTGACCTTCTTTATTTATTTCTTGCCATCCAATTATTGCGTTACCTTTCTTGTCTTTCATAACACCACCATCTGTTCCAGGCGCTATCATGTATACAGCTTTGTATCTTATATCGTTACCTTCCCACCAGTTTTCAATATCACCAAGCTTAGGATCTTGAAGTTTTCTAGCTTTGTTTCTTACAACTTGCTCATTAACATATAAGTCTTTTGCTCCTTTACTAAACTTACTTATACCCATGTACAGCTTAGCGTCTGAAATTAATCTACCTTTTGAATCATATTTTTTACCTTGGTTAACTTGGTATTGATGATTTATAACTTCTTTTTGTAAAAAATCTTTATACGCTTGTTTTATAGTTTGTTCATCGCCTTCAGTCCACAAACCTCTTTTTAAAATATCTGCCTGCTCGTTAATATAAGCATCAGAAGGAATATCGTATTCTGACCAATTAAAAAACTCGCCTTCAGTGTCAGGAGTTGATATTTCTTGTAAAGCAGCGGCGTAGTTAGGATCTGTTTTAGCAAGATAATCCATAAACGTAGTTGAACCATCTTTTGTTTCATAATTTGTGTTAAACAGTATAGTAGTTTTGTCATTGCCGTTTATCCACATTTCATCAACGCTTTTACTTACTTCAGACTTAACTGTTTCTGGTGCGTAAATCTCATTATTTCTTTTAGCGTCAGCGCCATGCGTGTTTATTAATGTATTTAATATATCGTTGTTTGCCTTAGAGTCTGATATTAGTATTGTTTTTTTAGCAACATAATCACTTACTAAAATTTCATCAGCACCGTTATTAAAAACCATCACTGGTCCTTGATCAGACATTCTAGTTGTGTATTTACCTGACATAATATCAGCATCTAAAGCTAATTCTCCAGGCTGCTGGTAAATAGATAAGTTAGATGAGTTTTCACCTAATTTTACTTTTTTCTGAGCTAACGAAGATAATAAAGTTTTTGTACCTTCAATATTACTCATAATTTCATTATACCTATTAGCAGCTTTTTTATATTTAGGCATAAAAGAAGGCACGTTTTTCATTGTTTTTAACAAGCCGTTAACTTCGTTTTTATATTCAACTAAACCATCAATATCAACATCTTCAACAACACCGTTAAAATTTTCTGTTGCTACTTGAAATTGTTTTCTTTTTACAGCTGCATACTTACCTATAGCGCCTAATGCTTTTAACCAGCCAGAGTCATCTCTGAACTTGCTTGGCCCCATACGTTTTACTGAATTTATTAGATTTTGATCTGCTCCCATATTTGCTTTGTTTTTTTATTTACCTTTTTCTACCGGTTTTTGGATCAAAAGGACCTGCATTAGTCGTTATACCAGCCGTACCTAGCTCTCCAATCATACCTGTTACACCACCTATTATATTACCCCACATAGCCTTGTTAGCTGCGATAGCGTCTTGAGCATTACCAACCATCTGCATTGACATACCTAATTGTGTAGCTTGTCTATCAGCATTCATCTGTTGTAGATTAGCAGCTCCTTTTTGCACTTGTAATCTACCTTGTCTTTCCATTTGCTGGTTTCTAGCAGCTTGTTGCGATGCCATTCTTTGGTTTGCTGATTCTTGCTGGCCTATTGAAGCGGCAGCTTGTTGTGCTCCAGTTTGAGCTTGATTAGCCAAAGCTTGTATATTACCAGCGTTAAAACTACCACCGCCTTGCAAGGCGCTAAGTATATTAGCCTGGCTTTGTTGCGTTTGCTGTGCTTGAAAGTTAGCTGCTTGTTGATTAACAGTTAAGTCTTCAGCTGTGTTTTCCATGTTAGAGTAAACATTTTTGGCGTAAGGATTTCTGAACACTTGATCGTTGTATTTTTGCATTTCATTTTTAAAAGCTGTTTCTGCATCTTCAAGTCTGTCTTTGTTACCAGCCCCGGAAAATATTCTTAAAGGAGAGCTTTGATTCTCGCCAGAATGTATTATTTGTTTTTTTATTAGACCTACTGCCATATCTTATTGTTTATTTATTTATAATTACACTTTTTGTGAATTATTTACTACTTTCTCTCATTTCAGAGCTTGTCGCAAAAAGCTCTGCTTTTTCGTTTGAATTATTTTCAAACTTTACTTCAGCATAATAACCTTTTAAACCATTTGAATTTACTTTTTCATTTTTCTTAAACATAATAAAGCTTTGGTCATTTAACACAGGTGAAACTGGTGGAACAAAACTGCTGTCGTCTACAATAATTGTATAAAGAAGTTTTACTTCAACAGGATTTGGATTAATTGAAATGCTAAGATCTAACATTGAATTTACAGGGTTATATGTGTAGTTAACAGTGCTTGTTATTGGGTCTATCTCTGGAATTAAAACACCACCAATAGTCACGCTAAAATCTTTTGTGTCTTGAGGCACGTCGCCTGAAGGCTGCCAAGGGTCACCACTTAAATCAAACGAAATACCTTGATCGTATCTTTTCACTAAATAAGTTTCTAGTGAAGACCTTCTGTTTATACCATTTACTTGTATTGGGCCAATTAAAACCAAATCACTTAACCCAGATACTTCGTAACCACCTAGTGCATTTGTGTTAGTATAATAAACCAAATCACCTGATTTAACCGAAACATTTATTTTTTCTTCAAAACTTAATTTAATAGCCATATTTTTTATTTATGAAACACCTACACCTACAAAGTTGTCAATTTGCAGTGTAGATGTAAAATTAGTATCACCCATTGCATGTAACATAACATCACCAGTTATAGTTATTGCACTGCTACTTCCTTCAACCTCCAGAACTGTACCGGCTGCAACTGTTTTTGCTGAAGAAAGAGTTATATCGTTTGATCCAGCGGCTCTAGTTGCTATATTTGTTACTGATTCATCAACATCAATTCCAATACCTTTTACTACAGTTGTGGCGCCGTCTTTAATAAAAGCAGCGCTACTTAAAGTTAGAGTTGTGCTGTTGTCACTAGTGGCTGCAACAGTTACTGTTAAAGGCGTTAAAGTAGTTGTTAAATTAGTAAAAGACAAAGAAGATCCGTACGCTCGCGCGCCACGACTACCTTTACCTGTAAAAGTAAGGGTTATGCCATCAGAAATACTTCTAAGCGCGCCGCTAAATATTATTCTTTTCTTTGTAGCATCTATGTCTACAATAGTATCTGCACCCCCAAAACCAGTGCCAGATATAAACATACCTACAACTAAATTTTCTACAGAATCTAAAACAACAGACTTACTACTTGAAGTAGCTCCATTTACAGTTTGTGTTTTTGTAGTTTCAAAATATGTATCTACTAAAGTTTGTGATTTTGTTATAGCGCTTGCGCTTGTAGTCGTAAAAGTCCACGTAAACGAAGTTTTAAAACCAACTGTATCTTTAAAGTTTTTAGGTTTAACTATAGTAAAAGAATTTGCGCTATAGTTAACATCTAAAGCTGTTAGAGCAGGTGAAGAAGCGTTTATAGTTATTGTTGTGTCTATATACTGAGATATAGATATTGACTTAAAAAGTTTGTTAGTAAAACCGTGGGTAATATCTTCACCATACGTATCGCTATTAGAATCTGTATCATATACTATATCTGTTGTTCTTAACTGAGTATCATCACTAACAGAAGCTTCTAACACAACAGTATAAGTATCGTTGCTAGTTACTGTTGGAAAGATTATTTTATTCGTGTAGCTACCTGATTTATTAATTTTTTCTTTATTCAAACCAGCTGTTGCAGTAAACTTTAAAGCATCACCAGCTGTCACATCAACAACATCACTTAGTACTAATGTTTGAGAACTAACAGACTTTACAAAAACATAACTAGAAACACCGTTACCGGTAACAACCATACCTGGCTTTATATTTGTATTAGCTGTAGTTATATAAATAGTACTGCTATTAATATCGGCTGAAACGGCTGAAGACGTACTGGTAGTTGCATTAGTAAACGTTTGTGTAATAAAGTTATAAAACTTACCAGCTTCGTTGGTAATTTTTAAATCAAAAACAGC
>Ga0208793_1001451_pt1 | contig 13624 bp, 5 predicted proteins | sample 17_taG_FD_184092 | JGI IMG/M metagenome (GOLD analysis project Ga0208793, IMG submission 184092) | Marine viral communities from the Subarctic Pacific Ocean - 17_ETSP_OMZ_AT15314 metaG (SPAdes) (version 2) | ecosystem: Environmental > Aquatic > Marine > Oceanic | place: Pacific Ocean | collected...
CTTGTTGAAAGCCGTTAACTTTATCAACAACATTTTTAGCTTGTTTTAAATTTAAACCTTGATTTTCTACAAGATATTCAATAGCTGCGCTTTTATTAGTTGTAGTATCAACACTGCCGCCCCAAGCATTATCTAGCAATGCGGTTAGTGTTCTAGCTACATCCTCTGTTGCAGCTACGTTGCTAATTTCTTTAAACTGTTTAGCTAACGTTTCGTTTATTTGTTTTTCTTTTGGATCTCTTAAACCTTCTAAAGTTTCTTGTTTTTTTAATTGAAAGCTAAGTTTATCTTCTGGGTTTATGTTTTCAATAGCAGCTGCAAAAACAGCAAGATCTTCTTTATTGTCTAAATTAAAATTAGATTTTTCAAAATTTCCCTGCACACCAAGTTCTGCTGTATAACTAAAAGAAGCAGATCCGGTTTTACCCATTCCACCACCGCTTTTTAATCTAAACCTTGCGACTACTTTACCTTCAAACTTTTTGGAAGGTATACCTTTTATAGGAGAAATAAAATGATATAGTCCGCTGTTACCTACTTGTATTAAGTAAGAGGATTTATCAGGCCCTTTACCAGTATAATGTTTTATTACAGCTTCAATAGGTATTTCTATTGTTTCTACTAATTCTCTATACGCCGGCAGTTTTAATATCTGATCCCAAGTATTTTGTTTTATTTTTGTACCAAATGGAATATTAGTAATTTTTTCACTTCCAGTTCTGTTTTCTATTTCGTTTATTTTATCAATTACTTGCTTAAACGATTTGTTTTTAAATTTATTTTGAATAAATTTATTTATTACATCTCCTCCGGGAAATTGATTTATATCTATTATTTTTCTATTTTCAATATAAACAATAGTTCCATCCTGTTGTATTTGGATAGTAAATTGTCCTAACCTATCAAGTATATTAGACTTATACTCCACATTTAGTAGTCTGCCATCTTTTACCATTATTTGTAAATCAGGGACAGTACTGTCAAAGCCCCCTGATTGCACTTCTAATACATTAATTCCTCCTGCTTTTAAAAATGCTTTAGACGCATCCTCGTATATAATGCCACCATAAGTTTTGCCTACAAGGTCACCGTTATCCCACATCTTTTTAATAAAGTTTTTATCAAAAGTACTATAAGGTGCTTCGTTAAACTTATCGTTATTGTATCCCTCGTTATCAACAGCTATCTTAGCTAGCCCTCTTATTTTTTTAGTAAACTTAGCCGGATCGTTTATTTTCGTTATAATGTCTTCTGGCGAGTATAAATTATCAGCCGTGTCTTCTATAAGTTGTTTACTTAAGTTATTTATACTATCTTTAGCTTCTTGATTTTTATCAACAAACTCTTGCCAAGCTTTTTGCCCAAAGCTGTCTGCTATTCTTTCTGCAATTTTATCTTTACGGCTATTTAAAGCGTTACGCCCTTTAGGTGTAGATAAATCTAAATCTTCACCCATAATATAATCTGCAAACTCTTTATTAGTTGGAGGCGTAATACTCCACGTTGCAATAGGTCCAGAACGTACTTTATTTAGCCCTGGTGTAGCCATATATAATTCCTTAAGCGTATCTACGTTTTTATAAACATAGTTTTTTAAAGCTTTTTGTTTCTCTAATTGAGAACCTTTTGGTTTTAAGAAACTTTTTATTTCAGGAGTTAAATATGTTTTAAAGAAATCTTTTTGCTGCTTAACGTAATCTTTAATATTAGATATTTTATCAAGCTTTAAACTAAATAATTCAGCATTTGTAGCTGCTTTTTCAATTGCATTTTGAGGTATTGTTAATCTATCAGCTAGCTCAGCAGCGGTTGGCCCAGAATCTTCAGCCATAACGCCTCTAGCTGTTTCTATAGATGTATCCGCTTTTCTTTTGGTAAACTTACCTATAATTCTATCTGCGCGCTTATCCATAAGAGAAGCAACATATGCGGCTATAGAATCGTTTTTTTGCACTTCGTAGGTACGAACCATGTCCACAATACCTCCTTTGCCGAATTTTAAAGCCGATAAGAAATCTTGGTATGTTCCAACCTGTAAATCTGGCGCAACTAAACTCCATTTTCTATTTGCTACAGTACCTGCAATGCCTCCAAGCTTATCCGCTATAACAGTAGGATTACTATTGTTTTCGTATAAGTCTTGAGCTTCTTTAGACAGTTTAACATTCTTTTTACTAACAGGTTCTGCTTTTTGAATATCAGTTATATCAGGATTAGAAAATATTGTATTTTTTTCATTTTCCAGTTCGGCAATTTGTGATCTAAATAAGCCTTTTGAAGCATCGTCATAACTGTCGTCGTTAAGCATGTCTTCATATAGAACTATTTTTCCACTAACCTCAGCTAATCTTTTTAGCTGCTCATCGGATAGATTACTAAGTTGGTTTTGTACCATCTTATTAGAATCACGTAATGAGTTTTGCTTATCTTTTAATTGTTGACTAAGTATGTCTTCAGCTTCTTTGCTTGTTGCATTAGCTATTTCATTTTTCAGCATCTGCACTTCTACAGCTGCTTTTTTCTGAGCATTTTTTATTGATGACGGGGTTACAACTTTTTGAGCTATAGTGCCTGTTGGCTTACCGTTATTTATAAAAGACATACCACCTCCTATAATTCCGCCAACAACACCGTTAACAACAGAGGCTCTACCGAAGCCGTTAAAAGCCGTCGTATCTCCCATGTAATATTTATCTGCAGCTCTGCTTATAGCATCCGCGCCAATTTCAGAAGCACCTTCTGAAGTAACACCAAACGCAACATCTCCAAATTGTTTAAGTAACTTAGGCACAGCTTTTGACCCGTATTTAGTGGCGACTTTACCTAAACCTCTACTTAAACCAAATGTTACTAATTCGGTAGCAAATTCTCCAGCACCTGTTGTTGCTGCGTTTGCCCATTTTTTACTAAAGTCTATACTGGTGCCGTACTCTTCATCAATTTCTCTTGCTTTAGCACCCGCAGCGGATGTCCCTAAAGCAGCAACCCCTCCTAAACCTGTCATAGCTATTAGAACAGATGGCCCTGCTTGAATTAAGTTACTAGCTAAATTATCTGCAGCTGCTTTGTAATCATCTTCTCCTATTAAATCAACAAAGTCTTTTTGTCTAACTTCTCCTGTGTCTTCGTCTACTATTGTACCGTAATCAGTAAATGAAGCTGCTATGTCAACAGCCGGATCGCCAAATCTTTCCTTTATATCTGCATCTGTATTCGGCAATATTCCTCCTAAGCTAAAAACTTTATCAGCTAAGGCTCTTTTTTCCTCAGCACTTCTATTTCCACCAACAACTTCATCATAAGTATCAATTAGTACATCAGTAATAGCATTATCAAACTCTTCGCTGATATTCATAGTAGAACCTTTAATGAGTTTTAATGCTCTTATCCACCATTCAGGTAAATTGTACTCCTTAGCTGCGTTTTTTATTTCTTCTCTTTTAGCCTTTACGTCGGCTTCAAATTCTTCGGCTTCTTTTTTTTTAATTTCTTGCTCTTCAAGTTGATCCATTCGAAATTGGTCAAATGATACAGCACTATTGTTATCGAACTCGTTTGCTTCCTCGTTTTCTGTAGGTGAAATATCTTGCGATTGTCCATTCTGCCATTCAGAAAATGTCATTGTTTCGTCTTCCATGTTATTGTATATATCGGAGTTGTCCTCCCTGTAATTGTATAATTTGTTTTCTTCTTGTAGCTGGGTCGTTAGATAATGTAATAGTACTATTACCAACTTTAACTTGTAAGCTACCATCTTTTAGCCTAGCGCCAGTAATTTTACCCTGCTTTAGACTACTTACATTTGCTTCAGTTATTTCTCCTAAGCTATCATATTGTTTTACAAAAGCTTCTGTTTGTTGCCTTGCTCTTTGGTCTGGAGCAGCTTCTTTTTTATTTGCAAATGGTACTTTGCTAGGATCTATTCTAGTTGTTTTTTGTGTTGGAAAAAACTGAGGCTTAACTTGTGTTTCATAAAGATGATCTGCAGCATCATTAAGCATTTCTTCTCTATTAGCAGTAGGATCATCCCCTATAAAGTTTTTATATGTTTCGTGGTCAACCCCATATATTGACGCCATAAAAGATCTCAATTTACTTTCGTCTTGCGCTAAAGCATTTTTAATGTTAGCAACACCAATTTCTTTTGCTCTTTCTGGAGAAGCTGATCTTTTACCAAAACCATAGTCAGTCATTCCTTCTTCACTATAAGATCCAACAGCTTTTAAAGCACTTGCTACAACAGGTGTAATACTTGCTTTTTCAACAAGTCTGAACCCAGCCGTACCGTTAGCTATTTTAGATGTAGGTACTCTTACTTCTTTACCTTGTCTTGTTGAACCTATAAAATAGTCAATACCATCAATAGTTTTCATAGTAAAACTTTCCGGGTTTTTTTCTAATGTATTGTAAAAATCAACTATTTCTTTTTTAGAAGCGTCTATATGATAAGTTCCTTTGTTTTTTAACCATTCTTCTCTAAGCTTAGTTAAATTTGTTTGAGCTGCTGCTACTGCGTCTAATTCAGAAACGAGTGCTGCTTTTCCGTTTTCAAAATCAAGTTTACTTATTTCATTATTAGCATAAGCTTGAAATAATGAATTAAACTTCTTTTTCTTGTTCATTGAAAGTTCTAAATAGTCTTTTCTAGTCTGCTCATTTATAGTATCAGCTTCTATATTTAGATCGCCCATTTCATCATCAAGCTCTGTTTCGTAATCCTTCTTTACAGCTTGATCGTAATTACGCTTATCAATTACTAAATTATAACCCTCTGCAGCAGCGCTGCCTAATGAGCCTTTAGCATACTCAGGCATTGTAGCGCGTCTCATATAACGGTAATCTACTCCATCTGTTTTAACAAAAGGCGAAGACGCTACATGAGCTGCTCTGAATAAAGGTGAGTCAACTTCACTTGGTGGTTTATACCTTAAATCCTGTAAAATCTTTAATATTTGCGGATGGTCTTGTTGCAACCTTTTTATAGGGTTATCATCTTTTAATCTTTTGTTTGTACTTCCCTTAACGTTTGGTGGTATTTTAGGATTTGCATAGATTTCTTCAGCCCGTTTTTCAACATCACTAAGCTGCTCTTGCGAAAGGCCTTTTTGTTCCTCTAATTTATTTTCTTCTATAGCTTGTTCAGAAAGTATTTCGTTACCAGGCGTAGATGATTCTTGATTTTCAGTAATTTTAGCGTCTTTCAATCCGGTTCCGCCAAGATTCAATACATCCCTTCCAATATAAAGCGTATTTTCATCACGCTTAGGATCTGTTATAATAGGTTTGGGTGGTATTTCAGGCCTTGGGTTTAACGTTGATAAAAGACCATCCCAAGATCTTTTTGGGTTTATAAAAACATTATCATTAAAATTAACTTTACCAGACTCTAAATCCTTTAATAGATCAGGAGTTTTACCTTCAAGTGCTTTATCTAGTCTAACTCTATTTTCAACTTCTTTCTTAGTTAACGAGCGCTTGCCTTTGTTTTTATCCTTTTTAAAATCAAAGTCCATTTGAGTAAACAAAGCCCCTAACTGTACTAAGGCTTCTCCAGTTAAATCCTGGGGTTGTCCTGCTTCTGCAATATCTTTGTAATTTAAAAGCTGATTTATTCCTTGTCCTAACGCCATAATTTATCCTGTTGTTAATGCTTCCCCAAAACCTTTACCAAAGCCACCATTAGCTACCGCTGCGGTTCCAATTCCGCCTATTGCAGAACCAATGCCTCCAACTAAAGCTGAGGTTGCTGCAGATTTAGCTGCCATAGCTTGTTTATTTCTATTAGCTGCCATGTTTAGTAATTGTTGGGTTCTATCGTAATTTCTTAGCTGTAAATCATCGGCCCCTTGAGCTTCTCTAAATTGTAATTGAGATTCTTGTTGTGCTCTTAACATTTGGTTTCTAGCTTCTTGTTGTGCTATATTGGCTGAAATACCTTGCTTAGATTGTAATGCAGCCGCAGCAATAGCTTGAGCTCCACCACCACCTCCACCGCTAGCAACAATAGCATCTAAGCCTTGTCCAAGGGCCGCGTCAGTTTGTTGGGCTTGAAATTGAGAAGCCTGTTGGTTTATAGTCAAGTCTTCCATTACATTCTCCATGTTGGCAAACTGATTTTCAAATCTAAAGTCTTTAAACGCCTGCCTTTGAGTTCGGAATTCAGCTGCTGCTGCTGCAGCTTCTCTATCACGTGCTTTTTTACCTATAAGAGACCCTGCTATTTGTGTAGCGCCTCCAATAATACCCATAATTGGTAATGCCATAATTTATTTATTTTTAAGTTTTATCTATAATTTAATTTGATGATAATATATTTTCGCTATTTATAGAAAATAATTCTGCTTTAGTTCCTAAAGGATATTGAAGCCTCACCTTGTTATAGAAACCTTTAACGCTTGATTTATCTTGAGTACCAGATATAAATACAGTAGATCCGTCATCAGCGGTTACACTTCCTAAACCTGCGTCAGTTAAACCGTAAGTATTTATTTGACCAACTATCGGAGCGAAATATTTATCTTCTTTTTTAACAAAAGGCCAGGTGTTAGTTATAACTAAGTCCTCGCTTTCTGAATATATAGATGTCGCTATCCAGCCTGGTGTTCCTTCATAACCTAATGTTAAAAAATCTTTTAAAGCTGAAGGATTGTCGTTTAAAATAACTTCAACTTCAGAAACATAAGATGAGCGTATTAATGTTGGGTTTTCTACCGGAACTTCTCCCACCTCAGTTGTGCTTAAATAATCACCTGTTCCTGTTGCAGGTGCTGTTGGCCAGTTGCTCCAAGCAGTTATAGTACCCGCTCCGTTTGAATATACAGGGTCTTGACCTGTTTGAGTAAATGAACCATAAGGAAATGGATTACCTATTGTTATTTTAGCTTGGTAATTACATCCAATGTTGCCCGCTGGTTGCGTTACTGTTATTGTTTTACCGCTACCAAATGTAAAAGTAAAAGTTACAGGGCTAGATAAGCTTTGCTGCGTTGATTGAGTTGCAGCAGAAGCTGGCCAACCAACACTGGTTCTCCATGCATCTGCACGAGCTTGTGTACCAAAGTTCAAAGTAAAATGATTAACTGTAGCTGCAGTAGCTGTTGCTAAATTTATACTAGACACACCTGCATTTGTACCTCCACTATGTAATCCAGCAGTAAAATCTCCTTCAGGTTGCCCAGAGTTATTATTTACAAATAATAGCGGGTCTCCCGCTAATGATATTCCTGAAGTTTCATTAGGGTCTGTTGTAGAAGGTAGATTGTAAAAATGATTTCTAGGAACTGTGCATGAATTATGTAAAAAAAGCTTTCCGCTTTTGTAAGTATAAAACTTATTGTTCATTGATAATCCATCCTCAGGTATAAAAGAAACTCTACTGGTCCATCCTTGTCGAGCGGGCTCGTATTTCCATGTTATATTCGATGTTTCTGCGTCAATAGCTCCTTCTAAATCAATCATAAGATCGTTTTGATCATATCCTTGAATAGATAAAACATATGCGTTAGAATAGTCATCATAAGCTCCTATTAGCTTATCAGCAGAGTGTAATCGATCTCTAAAATGATCTTTCATACCAGCAGAACTAATTTCAAATATTTGGCCATTAGCAGGGGTCACTTGTAAAACAACACCTCTATTTTTATCTGTAATCCAAAAACTACTTCCATAACTTGCAAAAGATTCAGGGTTTGTTGATATACCATACTCGCCTACAAACGGTGTAGTTTGTCCTAAAACTCTATTAGAAGCGCTTATGTTACCACCGCCGTCTGCGTTGTAAAGTAAATCTTTATCCGCTAATATTCTGAATATTTTGTCTTCACATGCAGCTATAAGATTTGTATCGCGTGTATGCAGCAGCTGTAGGCTACCGTAATTAGGCTCTAACTCTTTTGTAATTCCGTCAGCTGTTATAAATTGATTTAATCTATTAGTGTCGGTTCTGCCGTTGTAAATTCCGGACCAAGTTAATCCATATGGTCTTTTAATAACCGAGTTTTTATCTGTAGGTACATTTACTCTAACACCGTTAACTAATTGTACTGTATTAAATTTATTAAAAAGCCTTGTAGTTTCTAAGTAAACACCATCGCTATTAACCTCCGCTATTGAGTTAAACCAAGGTATATTGTTAGGGCATCCGTGCTCTGTACAAACACAAAATGTATCTGAAGCTTCCCAAAACAAGTCTAAGTTAGATTCTTCTATAACTGGTTCAGTTTCAAACCAAACTTGGCTTAGTTCTTCTAATTTACCATCAAAGGAAAATAAAGATTGTTTTGACTTTAAATTTTTTCTAGATGTTTTTACAAAAAACTTACCAGATAATCTTTCAATAGATTCTTCTGTAGCTTCGCTAGCGTACAATTCAAACTTAATTCCCCCAGGATTGGCGATGTTTATTGCTGGAGCAGGCATTCCCAAGGCTTGTTCAGTTTCTCCTGTGGTACCAATTATTGTTACAGGCTCTAACCCGTTCTCTCTTGTATATGTATACCTTTCCCCAAATGTAAATTGAATTGCCTTAGTAAAATTACTAGAGGTTATTAAACTTTGAGTTTGGTATCCTCCAGCATTAACTGCATTAGAAATTTGTAATACTTTGACGTATTGATCTTCCCCTACGTAATCGTCATTTGCTTTTCTAAACCTAAAATACAACGCTGAAGTTAACTTAGACATATCAACAGTAGACGGGGTTCCTGCAACTCCATCAGCAGGATAGCCAAAATCTATTAAAGGTTGCTTTAATGCCGCATCTTCTGGTTGATAAGTCTCAATAAAGTCGTTTATAGCAGGTTGTATTGAGTCTACAAATATTTGAACTGAGGCTTGGGCAGTATTTTGGGTCGTATATAACAATTCTCTATCGCCAGTACTAATACCCGGAAATATATTGTTTTCTGAAGATATTTCTGTGTTAGCAGCGTCGCCCATTGTACTTTTTTTGAACAAAAGGGTGTTGCTAATAGTTTCTTTAGATTGTATTTTTACATCTTCAGGAGCTTCATTTTGAATATCTTGAACTAAAAATCTATTTTTATCAGAGGCTATATTATCGTTGTCTCTACGTAAAACAAGAACAGTGCCTTGAGTAGAATCACTTGCTTCTTGAATTTTGTTTCTATCTGTTGATTGAAATTCTACCCATACAAATTCGCTATTAACATCATCTGGTCCTCCATCATTATAAATATTATAACTTATTAAGCTATGAAAATCTGTAGATGGATCTTTAATGTAATACCTATATCGGTCTGCCCAATCTGGGGCTTTAGATGTTATAGTCGCTTGTATCTGTTTTCTAGTTGCTTGATTAAAGCTTGATGACAACGGTATAGATTCTTCAATATTACCATAAGGATCTGTAATTGATCCAGCTTGAAGCATTGCACCTTGTCTACCATAAGCATCAATATAAGCAACCCCGATTTCATACGATCTATTGCTTTTTACATTAAGACCATCTCCAGCACCCGCTGAAACAAAAGAAGATGTTATATTTAAATTATCAGGTTGGTCAAAACCAATTTCATAATTACCATAAATTAACCTATTAGCTGTTATTTCTTGAGCTTTAGCTATATGAGGCACTTCATCATAAGGTCTACTAAGCTGGTTAGCTGGTAAAGCGCTGTATATCTTTCTAGCAGATAACTGATACTTTAGTGGTAATAAAGCGTAATCTTGCGGGTATCTAGGCTCCCCAGTGCCGCCTACTCTACCATTTGTAGTGTCGTCAAAATAATTAGTTCCTATTATAAAATCTTTGCCTCTATGCTGTAATGGTATATCTATTGTTTCTAAAACATATATTGTGGAGCTAATTGATTCAGTATATAATAAGTCAACAGCTACAACATCTCTAGGCCCTCTAGGTATATCGTTTAAATTTATTTTACCAACATTATTAAACATGGTGGTATTATAACCTTCTATATAGTTAGCATCATCGCTAGAATAAACCGCGCTGCCTTCAAAGTCCCATGCTGAAGAATTTGTAGGTTGTGGATTAACATTGCCCGCAGTTGCTTGTGGTATATATGCGTTAGCTTTAAAAGCCTCGCCTTCAAAATTAACTACAGCGTTTGCGTTATATGCAATAGAATTATCCCAATATGCATATCCTGTTAAAGTTCTGTTTTTTGGAATAAATGCTGCTTGTGTAAAAGGAGCGTATGGGCTATATTGACCATCTTCAAATTTCCATCTATAACTAAACCTTGGAAATATATTTTCAAAAGGTGGATTAGGCTTAAGAAGCCTTTCTGCATCAGTTGGGTTGTATTCTTCAAGCTCTAATGTTATTGGTTTCCAAGGGTGCATTCTAATAACCGTAATATCCGATTCATTAAATTGTTCACCTCTTATATTAGTAGAAAGCGTTGAATGGTCATAGTCTCTAAACCTATCAATTTCAAGCTTCTTGGGTTCGTTAAGATTGTCGGTCCAATAAAGGTTTCCATCAATAACGTTAACTCCAGTAATTAGATTGTCTGTTGAAAAATTTAAAACTCCCATTAATTGTCGTTTGTTGCTATTTTAATTTGTACAAAGGTATTCATGTCGTCGGTACCAGCAGTGTATGTTACACCGTTAAATGTGGTTTGAGTATTTTCCAATGAAATGCTAGTGTTAAAATCTCCTATCCCGCTAAATTCGAATGTTTTTGATGCAACCGCACCACCAGAACCAGCTGGTACAGTAAAAACATTAGTTCCGCCTAAAGCTTCCCAAGCTGGATCGGGTCCAGATGTTGGAAGGCTGTTTTCAGCGGTAGCAAAGCTAACCACAATATCCCTATCATGTTCTGGTGGCTGTATTTCTAGATTAGGGAAGATTGGATTTACTCCCCATGGGTACACTTCAATTGTGAGTGTCCAATTGCCTCCACCTCCGACACCAACCCCAAAATTGTTGTTTCTTTTTGCATTTACAGAATTTGGATTAAAAAACGTAGGTTCTGTATTAATCCACGTTAATGTGGGTCCATTTCCCTGTAGATCATAAGTTCCCCCAGTAAATACAGTTGGTAAACTTGAAGCCTCTGCAAAAGTTACATCAACTGAAGCTGATGATGATAATCCGGTTACTGAATCGGTGACTGTACCTGTTACTTTTACAGTTTTTGCTACAGATCTTGTTAATCGAACTCCAAGTATATCGTAAGTTCCAAAAGCAATATTATCGTCAGCAGCCCAAGTAACTTGTAAATTAGAAAGATCTGATTGCGGTGGTACATAATTAACAGATGGTACAACTTTTGCTTCTGCGCCTACTAGCACAGTCATAGGCTGTGATAAGGTAATTACCGGACCATTAGGTTGGTCTGGAAGTTCTCCATCACCCGCTACATTTCTAATATAGTCTTGGCCTATGTTGAAAAAACAAATATGAGTACCTGTTGTTAATGTAACTTGTCCTTTTCTTGCTGAATTAGCAGAAGCTAATTGATCTGTTAACACAAGATTTTGAGTAAATGTACAAACATTATTTGTACAACTACTTGTAACGTTTCCACTTGCGGTAATCCAGGTGTTTCCTTCATTGTTAAAAATAGGAGATTCATAATGAGGAGCATTTACAGCAACCTGTGCAGTGGCATTAGTTGCATTAAAAACTCTTTCAGTTTGAAATAAACATTCAATTATAGAAACTCTTTTACGCTCTGTAGTTTGGTCACTACAACCTGTTGACCCTATCTCTACTTCACAATAAAATTCACCAGAATTAGAAACTTGAGTTAAATCAACTGTGTATGTTTTAGAAGTGGCACCAGCTATTTCAACAGCACCACCTCCCATTAAATCATCATAAAACCACTTATAACTTATACAAGCAGCTAACCTATGTGTAGAGTGTATTTCCACAGCTCCATCATAAACATAGGCTGTTAAAACAGCAGGTACTGTTGAATTTTTTTTCTTATAAATTGTTACCATATTATACTTGTTGTATATTATATATAGATCCACTTCCTCCACTAGCTTGAGTAGGAGTTGTGCGGGATTGCATAGTAATTACGCTAGTTGCTCCGTTTGTATTGCTAAGATTATAAATAGCCGCATTGCCAGTTGTACAATTAGTGTAGTTTAATTGCAAGTTGTTTCCATTGTATGTAATCTGGTAGTTATTACAAGCTGGAGTTGAAGAGTCAAATCCAGTTGTTGTTTGCGCACTAGCTGTATTACTAGCTGAATCAGTTACTGTTAAGGAAGTGCTAATTGTAACACCATCTCCTGTTACAGTAGTGCTGGTTCCAGTACTACCATCATTCCAATTATACGTATAAGGTGATGTTCCTCCGCTTACAGACGATCCTATTGATACATTAGAATTAGCTGTATTACCTGTTGTTCCGCCTCCAGTAAGTGATACGGATAAAGGTGATGGAATTACTTGAGATGTACCACCAGACCATGTAACCACAACATTAGGGCTAGAAGAAGGAGTCCACGTACCGCTAATTGTTATTGAAGCGTTGCTAGTAGTACCACTGCTACCGCCTGAAACTCCAGAAGCAGTTACCCCAGAAGGTAAACCGGTTACATTAACGGTTGGAGTTGTAACCCATTCGTAGCCTGAAGTTAGTGTTGCTGTAGAAACAAAAGAAACTGATGTTTGAACTCCAGGACTTGCTGTTATTGAAGTTGCTCCACTAGCAGAAATATTACTACCTGTGCTATCTACAGTACTTCCCGTTAGTGTGTAACTAGAAGGACCTGACGAATAAAATTGAACACTTTTAGACGCTTGAGCTGTGTTGTTTGGTGCTGTTCTTCCAGCATCAGTAACAGTCAATGTTTTAGTTATTGTTGTATTTGAACCAGTATAGGTGTTATTACTAGAAGTAGTTCCGTCAGACCACGCATAAGAAATACTCCCTACAGCTCCACTAACATTTGAAGTAACGTTTACATTAGAACCGTTTGTAGCTGAGCTAGCTCCTGAAAGAGATAAGCTTAAATTTGTTGTTATACAACTACCGTCATCTGTATTAGCGTTTGGATTATAATTACTTGCGTTAGGATTTGTGCATCCATTAATTATAGGTACACAAGAACCGTCATCATACTCAGCATTAGGGTCGTAATTAAATTGACCAGGAGTAGTGCAACCACCCCCGGGAGTTGTAAACACAATAGGGTTTGGTGGGCGATTGTTATCGTCGCTTGTTAAAGGACTTAAAAAAGCTCTAAATTCAGGTGCACACTTAGGTTTAATTTTATCTCTACCAACTTTATCTTTTAAAATAGTGTTAATATTACCAGTGCTTTCATCATACTCATATATAGCGTCATGAATAGCACCTTTATTAAACCAGTATAGTCTATTGTTGTTAGGATCTCTAACAGAACCTATAGTGGTGCCTTCTATTCCAGTTTGTCCGGTAATTTCTTCATTACCCTTAAGGTTTTCAACTGCCCCAACATCTCCGCTTTCAGATTCTCCAACATTTATATTAAGACCATCTCTATAAACACCTGGAGGTAACATTCTGGCATCTAAATCCCGGTCTATTTTAGCTTGGTTAAATATTCTTTTACTTTCTGCCATTTGATTTATTTGTGATTAAAAAGCTATATTGCTGAATATATATTATATTTATATAATATATATTGCA
>Ga0208793_1001454_pt1 | contig 13595 bp, 18 predicted proteins | sample 17_taG_FD_184092 | JGI IMG/M metagenome (GOLD analysis project Ga0208793, IMG submission 184092) | Marine viral communities from the Subarctic Pacific Ocean - 17_ETSP_OMZ_AT15314 metaG (SPAdes) (version 2) | ecosystem: Environmental > Aquatic > Marine > Oceanic | place: Pacific Ocean | collected...
TACCAATAGTTAGATCGTTTGATGATGATGAACGTCAACGTGCTAAAGAAAGAGCTAAGGCAAATAATGTTTACCGTTGAGTTTGAGCATGATGCATCTATCATTAGAACGATGGATGAGTCTGCTATTTTTGAAGACATAGAAGTTATTATAGGTGATGAAGGTGTAGTTTATATGCGACAGTATGAGGAAGCTGAAAAATCTTATCAAATGTTAATGTTGACATATCAACAATTACTTGATATTGCTGCATCCATAAGGACACCAGAGGGAATGCACAAGATTGTGCGAGGAGAAAAGATACATGATGGAACTAGCATTAGTAAAAACTCTGTTAAGTAGAGAGTTTTATGATCAGCATAAAGGGATACGCTGCCCTGATAAGATCTTCACTAAAGATGTACGCAAGATTAAACAAGCGTTAGAGACAGCTATGGAAACATACGAGGGTGACCTTACAGTGTCAGACCTACATGCTGTATTCAATAGAGTAAACGCAAGCATGACCACCGCTACACGTACAGCCTACGAGGACCTGTTCAAGCGTATCGAGATAGCTGAACCTATCAAGGGTGAGATAGCAGAGGACACATTGTCGCAGTTGTTTCAGCAGCATGTCGGTGACCTCGTAGCTAACCTTGGCTTTGACTTTGTGAATGGTGCAGCCAATAGTCTTGAACCTTTACGTCAACTATTAGAGGAATACAAAGATGACTTTACTCCAAATCTTCGTGTCGAGTGGGATGATCATAGTCTTGATACTGTCCTTGATGCAACGGCACTTGAATCGAAATGGCATTTTAACATATCCAGTCTGGCTCGTAGGGTGGAGGGTATCAGTGGTGGTCATCTTATCTTGGTTGGTGCTCGTCCTAATACTGGTAAGACTAGCTTTCATGCCTCACTTGTAGCAGCAGACGGTGGCTTTGCTCATCAAGGTGCAAAGGTTACAGTGTTGTGCAATGAAGAAGCTTACACACGTGTAGCTGCACGATACATCAGTGCCTCGTCTAACATGACAATGACTGAGGTACGTACCAACAAGGCACTGGCTAACAAGAGATATCACCCTGTGTCAGAAAATATACAGTTCAAGGACAGTACAGGTAAGGGTATGGACTGGGTTGAATCAGTAGTAAAGTATGAACGTCCTGACATTCTAATCCTGGATATGGGTGACAAGTTTGCCGACATCAAGTCAGAACGATCAGACATAACACTCAAGGCAGCAGCTATCCATGCACGTAACATAGCCAAGCAGTATGACTGTGCTGTGATATGGATGTCTCAGCTATCAGCAGAGGCAGAGGGGAGGGCTGACCTGAACCAAGCTATGATGGAAGGTAGTAAGACAGGCAAGGCAGCAGAGGCTGACCTGATGGTACTCATTGGTAAGACACAACAAGCGGAAGGAGAAGAAGAAGATCCAATCAGATACTTAAATATAGCAAAGAACAAACTGAATGGCTACCAAGGTAAGATTACTTGTGTGCTTGACGGTTCAAGATCCGTGTACTCAGCATGAGACTAGTGCTAGATGTAGAGAATACGACAACAAAGCGTGATGATAAGTTACACCTTGATCCTTTTGAACCTGACAACTATCTAGTACAGGTAGGTTATCTTGATGCTGATGATCCTGAAGCTTCACTTACTATCAAGACACTAGATCACAATGAATCAAAAGATGACACAGGCTTTCAACGATTAGACATACAGTGGACACTAGACAATACCAAGCTACTGATTATGCACAACGCACAGCACGACTTGATGTGGCTGTGGGAGTGTGGGTACAGATATGACGGAGACATCTATGACACTATGCTTGGTGAGTATATACTAGATCGTGGGCAGAGAAGAGGACTAAGCCTTGAGGCATGTGCAGAACGTAGGCAGTTAACATTTAAGAAGCAAGACACACTAAAGAAATACTTTAAGGAAGGAAAGAACACAAATGAAATACCTTATGAGGAGCTTTGTGATTATCTCAAGTATGATTTGCTTGCTACTTGCGAGTTGTTCCATGCCCAAGAAAAAGATTACAGCAAACCCGATGCCACCTCTCTCAATACCATTAAACGTGTTACCTTCCGAACCTGCAAAACCCTTACAGAAATCTATATGGCAGGGTTCAAAGTCGATCTTCAAGAGTTGGAGCGAGTAGCAAAGGAGTACGAAAATGAGAAAGCTGAGATCGAAGCACGTCTGCAAAAGAAAGTCAGGGAAGTTATGGGCGACACTCCGATCAACCTTCGGTCACCTGAGCAGAAATCGCAAGTCCTCTTTAGTAGAAGGGTACATGACAAGAAGGAATGGGCTGATCTGTTCGAGTTCACACAAACACAAGAAGAGTTTAAGGATGCCGTTGCAGCCAACTCCTCACCGATCTACAGGACAACGGCTTACACCTGCACAAGTTGCGAAGGGCAGGGTAAGATATTCAGAGTTAAGAAAGATGGAACAAAGTTTGCAAGAGCTAATAGATGCAAGGATTGTGATGCACAAGGATACAGACTAAAGAACACACAACAGGTAGCAGGACTACGCTTTACTGCACCAAGCAAGAAGTGGGTTAGTGCTAATGGATTTAACACAGGTAAGGATGAGCTAGATGTACTATCTTCAACTGCTAAACAAAATAGAATGGACGAAGCTATCAGTTTCATTTCTGATCTTAAACGTCACAATGCTATCTCTTCTTATCTATCTTCTTTTGTCAACGGAATACGAGCATACACAAAAGACAGTGGATTCCTGCACGTTGGACTTACTCAAAGTATTACAGCAACAGGACGTTTCAGTGGTAGAAATCCCAACATGCAGAACATGCCAAGAGGAACTACATTCCCAGTAAAAAGAGTATTTGTATCAAGATTTGACAACGGATTAATTATGGAGGCCGACTTTGCACAACTCGAGTTTAGGACAGCAGCGTTCCTGGCACAGGATGAAACAGCGATGCAAGAGATTTCAACTGGTTTCGATGTACATGCTTACACAGCAAAAGTTATTACTGATGCAGGGCAACCAACATCACGTCAAGCAGCTAAAGAACACACGTTTGCACCCCTCTTTGGGGCAAGCGGTTATGGACGTACAAAAGCTGAAGCTACCTACTACACACACTTCAATGCTAAGTACAAAGGCATAGCTAACTGGCACAAGAACCTAGCTGATGAAGCACTACGCTTTATGAAAATAACAAACATATCAGGTAGGCAGTATGCTTTTCCTGATGTGACAAGACGACACAGTGGCTTACCAACGCACTTCACTATGATAAAGAACTATCCAGTGCAGGGCTTCGCTACTGGTGATGTAGTACCAGTGGTACTTAATGAAATGCATGAACGTTTGCGACATATGAAGTCGTGTTTAGTCAATACTGTACACGATTCTATGGTGGTTGACGTACACCCTGACGAGAAAGACTTAGTATTGTCAATGGTGTGGACTATGAACCAAGACTTAAACAAAATAATAGAGGAGACATACGGAATAAAGATGAACGTGCCTATGCTTTTAGAAGCGAAAATAGGTAAAAACTGGCTTGACACAGTTGATATATAGTGTATAACTAAGACTCTTTGACTCTATAGAAAAGGATATAGAATGAGCAATGAACTAGCAGTAGCAACAGAACGTGGTCAATCAATGGCTGAACTAATGGGTGTGTCTATCAAGACAAGTAACGCAGACTTCACCCCGTCAATATCACGTTTAGGAATGTTGCATCAACCTATCATGGGTGAGGTAGATCTCAATGGTAAGATGATAAAGACAGAGGTAGTACCAGTAGGTGCATTCACCCTAAAGACAGGTGATGATATAGTCTACAGTAATGGTGTTACAGTTCGTGTCTTTGCCCAACGCAATCAGTGGCAGAGATGGAACAGTGATACAGAAGAGATGGAAAAGTCTGTGATGTCCAACACACTTAACGGTGACTTGAAGGACAGCATTGGTGGATTCAACTTAGGTAGACCATCAGGTTACATCGAAGACTTCAACTCACTACCTGATGCAACCAAGCAACTGATGCGATCAGTCAAGCGTGTCGTGGTGTACTACGGTACAGTTTCATTGGACAGCCCTATGAATGAAAAGGGTGAGCCAGTAGAAGCTGCAGCAAGTATGCCATTTGTCATGGATGTAAAGAACCGTGATAGCTTGAAGAGTATCAATGGTGTGATGGGTAACTTCAAGAAGAAGAACATGTTACCTATCATGTCTACCATCAAGCTAGAAGGTATTGAAGATAGTATACCTACTGGTGCTAAGTTTGGTAAGATACAAGCAAACACTGGTGATGCTGTTGAACTTGCGAGTGAAGACAACGACACACTCAAAGACTTCTTAGAACTTATTGAGTTTAGCAATGGTAAGATACTAGACCTACACCATGATCGTGCTAAAGGACATGCTGATCAAGATGCAGAACTTGTCGGTGAGATACTCAACAATGACTTCGTAGAGGTGGATGAGTAATGAATCACCCTGCTGAACTACAAGTCTTTAGCTACTTGCAAAAGGCTATGAAGGGTGAGGCTACAATGACAGAGGAGGTGACCGACTTGGTTGCCTCCGATGTTAAGGCTGCTATGGATAAGCAGTTCAACTCTCCACCCCGTGATGCTTTTAAGTTACGTATGTCTAACATAGGCAGACCTAAGTGCCAGTTGTGGTTTGATAAGAATAAACCTGAAGACAAAGTACCATTACCACCACACTTCCTGATGAACATGATACTAGGTGACATAGTAGAAGCTGTGTTCAAAGGGTTGCTACGTGCAGCAGGTGCTGAGTTCAAAGACAATGACAATGTTACACTCAAGTTAGCTGATGGACAAGAGATTAATGGTGAGTACGATATGGAGATGGACGGAAAGATAGATGATGTAAAGTCTGCATCACCTTGGTCCTATCAAAATAAGTTTGACTCATTCGAATCTTTACAGAAGGGTGATGGCTTCGGTTATATACCTCAATTAGTTGGATACTCTAAGGCCGCAGGAAAAGAAGTAGGCGGTTGGTGGGTGGTCAACAAAGGCAACGGTGAGTTTAAGTATGTCAGTGCTTCGGAGGTTGACTCTGATAAGGTAATAGAAGACATCCAAGAAACGGTAAATTATATAGACAACGATGAGCCATTTGAAAGATGTTTTAAAGCTGTACCTGAGACATTCTATAAGAAAAAAACAGGAAACCTTGTACTTAGTAGCTCGTGTAAATTTTGCAGTCACAAATATAAATGTTGGAACAGTTTAAAGACACAACCTTCAAGGGTATCTAAAGCCAAGAACCCACCTGAAGTGGATTATATATTTATAGGTGACGGTATTGATACGTAGACATAACAAAAGAGTATATCGTAGCGGTCTTGAACAAGAGGCTGCTGCGTTTCTAAAGACTAGACAGAAGAAGGTAGAGTATGAGAAGATAAAGATAGAGTGGGAAGACTTACGCTATCGTACATACACTCCAGACTTTGAGCTAGACAACGGTATCATAATAGAAACAAAAGGATTATTTAGTTCTGCAGATAGAAAGAAACATGTTGAAATACAAAGACAACACCCTAAGTTAGATATAAGGTTTGTATTTAGTAACGCTAAACAAAGACTATACAAAGGAGCTAAGTCTAGGTACTGTGACTGGTGTGATCAGAAGAACTTCAAGTGGGCGCATCGTGTAATACCTGAAGAATGGCTAACAGAAAAAGGCAAGCGCATGAAAGAACAGCGTGTCATAGTTAAAAGGAGAACCTGATGGGTCACGAAATAGAAGAAGATGAAGTTGCTATAATAGTAAAGCCTGAGTTAAATGAAGATGGCGAGTGGGATGGTACTATAAAGACTGGACTAGTGTTTGGTGAAAGTAAAAACCCTGTAGCTACAAGAGCAGCTATGGACTTAGCTTTGACTATGGCAGCAACTACTAATGTGCTAGATGATTATCCAGAAATATTTGATTACTACGATGAAGCCAGGGTAGACTTAATAAAAGAGATGTTCCCTAAAGAGTTTGCTGAATCAGCACTTGCAATAGACGAAGAAATGGACTATACCACAGATGGTAACGTAATCAAGTTAACCAAGTGGACAAAGACGTTAGGTGAAGCATGAGTGATTTAGTAAACAACCCACCACATTACAACCAAGCAGGTATAGAATGCATTGATGCTATCCTTGCTGCAACTAACCACAACAAAGAAGGATACCTACAAGGTAACATACTGAAGTATGTATGGAGGTACGACTACAAGAATGGATTAGAAGATTTGCAAAAGGCACAGTGGTATTTAAACAAACTCATAGAGGTATATAAAGAGAAGCACAAATGATACGTAAGTTTAGTGTGACATATATGATGGAGGTTGATGAAGATAACAACTTCCTATCAGCCCACCAAGAAGGGCATATAGAAGACGTACATGATTTGATAAGTAACATCATGCATGACGTAGATGATATTAGAATACACAACCTAAATATAAAGGAGAGATGATGGACTTTAATGAATACCAAAAGGAAGCTGTAAAGACTGCTATATATACTGACCCTATCATATACCCTGCTTTGGGTTTAGGTAATGAGGCAGGTGAGGTGCAGGGTAAAGTCAAGAAGATGTTACGTGATGATACGTTTGACAAACCTGCTATAGCTGCAGAGATAGGTGATGTGTTGTGGTATATAGCTGCACTGTGTCGTGACCTAGAAGTAAGCATGGATGATATTGCTACAGGTAACCTAGCTAAACTAAAGAGTAGACAAGAACGTGGAACTATACAAGGAAGTGGAGACAATAGATGATTGACCCCTCTATGACAGAAATTTATAAAGGCATGTTCATATTGTTATGTGTAATAGTAGGAGCCATATGGGTATTTACAAGGGATTACAAATGAACTATTGTGATATGAAAGGTTTGATATGGCCTTTCCTTTTTTGTGTATTCGTTATAATAATATTACCAGTGTTACTGGTAGACAATAAGAAGTACTGTAAACAAAGCATCGTTCCATGTTACCCTTGGAACAACGGAGGATTAAATGAGTAACTTACTACCAACAGACTATCAGAGTTTTATACACCAGTCACGCTATGCCAAGTACATAGATGGCAAAGGCCGTGAGTCATGGGCAGAGACAGTAGGACGCTACATGGATAATGTAGTACGTCCAAAGCTAGGCAACGATTCGTGGAGCAATGAGATAGAGCAAGCTATACTTAGCTTAGATGTAATGCCAAGCATGAGAGCCATGATGACTAGTGGTGCTGCGTTGGACAGAGATAACACAGCAGGATATAACTGCTCATACCTACCTGTCGATGACCCTAAGTCTTTTGATGAGGCCATGTTTATCTTACTCTGCGGTACAGGCGTAGGCTTCAGCGTTGAGCGTCAGTTTGTGCAGCAGCTACCAGAGATACCTGATTTGTTTGACAGTGAGACTACCATTGTAGTTAAGGATAGCAAAGAGGGTTGGGCTAAGTCTTTCCGTCAGCTACTAGCATTACTATGGGCAGGTGAGATACCTAAGTGGGACATTACTCGTGTACGTCCTGCAGGTGCTAGGCTCAAGACATTTGGTGGTAGAGCCAGTGGTCCTGGACCTCTTGTCGAGTTGTTTAACTTCTCAGTTAACACGTTCAAGAATGCACAAGGACGTAAGCTTACCTCTATGGAATGCCATGACTTGATGTGTTTCATTGGACAGATAGTTGTAGTAGGTGGTGTACGTAGGTCAGCCATGATTAGTTTGTCTAACCTAAGTGATGATCGTATGCGTCACGCTAAGTCAGGACAGTGGTGGGAGACAGCACCACACAGAGCATTGGCTAACAACTCTGTATCATACACAGAGAAGCCAGACATAGAAACATTCATGCGTGAGTGGACAGCATTAGTAGAGAGTAAGTCAGGTGAGAGAGGTATCTTTAATCGTGAAGCATCTAAAGCACAGGCTGCTAAGTATGGTAGGCGTGACCCTGACTGGCAGTTCGGAACTAATCCATGCAGTGAGATTATACTTAGACCCTACCAGTTTTGCAATCTTACGGAAGTTGTTGTTCGTGCCACTGATACGGTTAAAGACTTGGAGCGTAAAGTCAAAGTCGCCACAATACTTGGGACAATCCAAAGCTCGTACACAAAGTTTCCTTACTTGCGGAAAGTGTGGCAACGTAATACGGAAGAAGAGAGATTGCTTGGTGTGTCGCTAACAGGTATAATGGACAACCCATTGATGACTGCAGTTAACTCTAACTTGGAGAAGACACTTGATAACTTACGAAATGTCGCACTGGCTACTAATCATGAATACGCTGACTTGCTTGATATACCTCAGTCTGCTGCTATTACCTGCGTCAAACCTTCGGGTACTGTCTCGCAGTTGGTGGACAGTGCCAGTGGTATACATGCTCGTCACTCTCCATATTACATCCGTACTGTACGAGGTGATAATAAAGATCCCCTCACACAGTTTATGATAGACAATGGTGTACCTAACGAGCCATGTGTATTCAAGGGTGACACTACAACTGTGTTCAGCTTTCCTGTACGATCACCAGAGAATGCTATAACACGCAACGACATGACTGCTATTGAACAGCTAGAGACTTGGCTCACTTACCAACGCCATTGGTGTGAGCATAAGCCCTCAGTTACAATATCAGTACGTGATGATGAATGGCTTGATGTGGGAGCCTTTGTCTATAAACACTTTGACGAAATGTCAGGTGTATCTTTCCTACCACACTCAGACCATACCTATCAGCAAGCTCCTTATCAAGACTGCAGCAAGGAAGAGTATGAAGATTTACTCAAGACCATGCCGAAAAAGATTGACTGGAACAAACTTTCAGAGTATGAACAAGAAGACAACACGAAGTCGAGTCAAACTTTTGCTTGCTCTGGTGACGTGTGTGAAGTAGTAGATATAACATAAGGAATAAAATATGGAAATAGCAGCAACAGCAATAATAGTTTTCTTTGCTACATTTAGTGTGACAGAGAAGTATCTTGAGCCTTGGCTTGAGGATAAAGTAGAACAGTATTACGAAGCAAAGGAATAGTATATGGATTGGGTTTTAGTAGCACTCTTTATATTTAATGGAGAGCCATTGATTATGAGTGACAACATCTTATATGAAAACGAAGAGCAGTGTAGTTATGCTGCATCTAAACGCAGAGAATATTTAGAGGCTACTAGACCTAAATCTATGTGGGAAGCAGATTATTGGGTATGGTGTACTCAAGTACCAAAAGAAGTATAGAAGGAAATACAGAATGACTTTATTAAAAAACTTAGAAGTAAATCCTAGAACAGGTAAAAATAAATATTACGACCCTAATAATAGTTACGAAATACAAAAGGAAAGAAATATAAAAAGTAATGCTAAACGTATGTACGTAAATGGTAAGTACATTGAAGAAACACACCCATTACATAAGCCAGGGAGGTACAAAACTTTTAATGACGCAGCCTTTGCAGGTACGTATAAGATAGACTCTATTAAGGAAGGATATGTTTATGCTATAACTAATCCTGCTTGGTCTGGGTGGGTTAAGATAGGTATGGCTATTGATGCTGACGATAGATGTAATGGCTATCAGACTAGCAGTCCTTTCAGAGACTACGTACTAGAACATATTATCGTAACTAAAAATAGACGTAAGACAGAAGCTGAAGCACACAAAGCAGCAAGCAAGTTAGCAACCAGTAGAAATGGTGAATGGTTTAATCTAGGTGTGGAAGAAGCTAAGAAGGTATTAGATAACTGTTCTACTACAGATAAACCAGTAAGCAAAACAAAAGAGCAGAAACAATCTGCCATACAGGATCTATTTACTTATGCAGAAGTTAGAACTTGAAGCTAAGAAGTGGATGGAGACTAAACGTAAAGGCAAAATAATATGCCCTAAGTGTGACACCGAAATGATACAAGGTGGTGATCACGATGCAGAAGATGATTTCATATGTAGCAACTTTAGTTGCAATACTTGTGATACATTCTTACTGTTATACTGGAAATGAAAAGGGCCGCTAAATGCGGCCCCTTACTTTAGATGTCTGCTGCTTCCTCATATATCTCTTCGAGGTATTCTATGTACTCCATAAATATGTCTAACTCTACATAGTTGAAGTCTTCTATACTACCCTGTATTCCGTACTGCTCTTTCATTAGTTTAAGAGCTTCACTTCTTATTTCTTTGTTACCTTTTAAACTAGCCTTGGATGCTAGTCGTAACCTCTCAGGCTCTTCTCCTAAGTAACCTGATGCCATCTCTTCACGTATATACTTCTTAGAGTCTGCTAGTACAGTCTTCAGCATCTTACGTCTACCTGTAAGGCTTGCCTCTTTAAACTCAGGTGTCTCTATAAGCATACTAGTCTGCTGCTCTAAGATAGGAGCTATGAAACCATTGAATGCTTTGTCATATGCAGGTATCTTAGTTCTCTCTGATGCAGTCCAAGGAAACATCTCTGACATAGAGTAAGCTTTCTCTGTAGCTGTACGTCCTGGCTTGACAGTTATACCAAAGATCCTAGCAAAAGGATTAGGATCATATACGTCACCCTCTCTGGATGCTACCTGCAAGTCTTCGCCTGTGATAGCGTCTGTCTTGTCAATGAAAGCTTCTAGTATATTGTCTATATATTTTGTAGCAGACTGTGTGAATACATTTGCACCATCAGCTTGACGTACATCTTTAGCACCATCAGTACCCATAGCAAAGCCTATGGTTTTGTTTACTGCGTCTAGTGGCCTAGTAAAACCTGCTGCAAAGTTACCTGTCACTTTATATAGAGCATCAATAGAAGCTCCACGTGATGCACCATCAGCATTTATAAATGTATCTAGTAGATTGTTTATGTCATTACCAAACTGTGCGTCACGAGCAAGTTGTCCTACACCTACCTGAGTACCTATCTCTTGTAGTAACTCTCGTGGTACGTCCTCACCATTACGCTTCATGTTCATTATACGTCCTGCTGCCAGGAACACTGAGAACGGAAATGTATTCTTAGCATCTATAACAGTGCCACCGCCTACTTCTACATCATATACACCAAGACCTTTCTCACGTCTTTCTGTATCGTAGTTCATAGACATTACCAACGCTGTTGTACCTACACTCATACGAGCAAATAGTTCGCCCTCTGTAACATCTGGTCCTTCTCTTTTTAGAGTACGGTTCATAAACTTATAGACTACTTCTGGTGCAGCAAAAGGTGACCACTGATAGGTGGTAGCTACAACGTTGTTAAAGAACCTACCAAAAGGTAAGATAGTGCCTAGCACAGGTGTGTTAGATATTGACTCTACAAACTTAGCTGTAGTTCTCAATAGCTCTGGTTGATCTTTAGATGTGTAGTCTTTAGCAAACACAGACTTCAGTGTACCGTCTAACGCACCCTGTAAAGCTACTTCATCAATTATATTTTCATCCATTAACATAGCTTGTTTTAATGTAGTACCTTTCTGTAAACGTAGATACTTGTCAAGCTCTGTCATAAACATCTGTGACTTAGTGAAGCTGTCCTGTATACGTACACCAGTAACTTTACTTGCTGCATTAGCCATAGCTTCTACATTTCTAAACACGGGGTTAGCAGGGTCTATACCATAACGATCTGCTGTAGCTTCTACACCACCTGCCATAGTCTCAAACAAAGTCTTTCTTACGTCATCGTTCTTGTCTAAGAAGTTCATGTATGCGTCATGTGTAGTGTAAGGATCAAGAAGGTTACGCATCTTCTGTCCTTGTATCATAGTTAAGGCACGAGCTTGTCTAAATGACTCCTGCGCTCCTGCTCTATTTACTGCTAGTTGTCCTAGCCCTTTAGTCATTAACGCTGTAGAGTTAAACAAGTCAGCCATAGTCTGACCTACATAGAACTGTGCAAAACCTGCAACGTTAACTGCTGTGGTAGCAGGAGAGGATACAAGTAAGCGTTTCCACACAGACTGACCATAGCGAAATGTATCAGATGCTTCAGCTTTGCGTAGCTCTTTACCTATAGCTTCTTTAGCTTCTACTTCATCAAGCGTCCTGGCAAGTTTGTCACTAGATGCAATAATGCCTGAGTCTAGTGTCTTACGAACCTGAGACATAACATTAAGAGTTTTACCTGCTTCGTTAATCTTCTTAGCAAGTAAGTCGCCCAGCGCAGTTCTGTCTTCAGTTAACTCACCTATCTGTATGCCTGTGTATTTCTGCATCTCTTTGTTGATACGAGCAAGTTCTTCATCTGGTAGAAACCTAGCTACGTTTGTCATAACATCAGAGATGTGTTTCTCACGTCCTAGTCTATATCCTGTGTCTTTAAATATCTTAGCTAGACCACCCTTGTTATCCTCACCTAGCATGATGTTCTTAACAAGATCTGCTGGCATAGCGTCTTGTGTGAAAGATCCACCTCTTTCCACCTTGGCGTTCCATGCCTCAATCTCTTTGAGCATTACGCTACCAGCTTCTTTAGATTCTTTTCCTGTAAAGATAGGAGACATCTCTGCGATAACATTGTTAGAGACTTTTTCTAGTTCATCACCTGTATCTTCGAAGCCTGATGCACCACGAAACTTACCAAAGCCTAACTGTGCAGCACCTGCCACACCACCAAGCAATGATGAAAAGCCTGTCTGTATAGCACTGTAGCTTTCTTGCGCTCCTGCTTCTAGCATTACGTTCTGTGCCATTATGTCTTGTAACACAGCAGCACCAGCATCCAACGCTATAGTTTGTTTCAGTGATCTAGTAGCAGCAGTTTCGAATAGATCTTTCTGCTTTTGCTTCATAGCATTCTTAGCTACGGCTCTACGTCCTTCTTGACTGACACGCTTTGCTACATCACCGTATAGTCTACCTGCTTGCTTGCTAGTCATACCTTGTTGTATAGCTCTACGTGCAGCCTCTACACCTGCTCTTTCAGCAGCTTCTTTAGCAGCCTGTTTTGTAGCACCACTCGTTAGTGCTTCTTTACCAGCTTGACGTACAGCAGCTTTTATAGCTTGCTTACCTGTTAGAGATACACCTGCAGCAGCAGCCCTACCTACACCACCAGTAATTAAACCTAAGTAGTTTGTCGGGTCTGTAGCTGCAGCAAAGACGTAATCTTTTACACCACCAACAGCACCCATGACACCATCATTGACAAACACATTGCCTAGTTGATCATAGATCTGATATGCTTTCTTGGCTTTGTCTTTACGTACATCATCTGCTTTACTGATGAAACGAACTTCACCTGCAGTAGAAACAGTGTTAGCATTGAAGTAACGCATATGGTCAACGAAGTCTTCTACAACTTCATCTGCGTCTAAGTCTTTGTAGTCAACACCCTTACGCTCTACCATGTAATCACGAATAGGGTTTAGGTATTGGTATCTTTTTAAATCGTTCTTTTTTAAAGTTTTGCCTGGGTCAAGAATAAACTCTTCTTCTGCCATTTCTTCAGGTTCAACTTCAGGATCGAAACCTGATTGTTGGTCCCACTTTAGTAACTCATAGTAGTCCATTATTATTCACCTACTTGGTAACGTTCTAGTATTCTTGTAGTTAGTTTTCTTGCTTTTTCCTCACCC